>Ga0310786_10001934_pt1 | contig 32672 bp, 32 predicted proteins | sample AusTroGonzalo_MG_FD_203881 | JGI IMG/M metagenome (GOLD analysis project Ga0310786, IMG submission 203881) | Bovine rumen microbial communities from tropical cattle in Woodstock, Queensland, Australia - Gonzalo_03 (v2) (version 2) | ecosystem: Host-associated > Mammals > Digestive system >...
CGAGATGACAATATTGGACATCATCAGCACGAAAGCGGTGGCCAATCCCATGCTCAAACCATTGACAGCCGAAGTGGTAGTGGCCAACGTGGGGCACATACCGAGGATGAGTACCCAAGTGGGGTTCTCCTTGATAAGACCGTTTTTGATAATATCTTTTGCGTTCATATCTGTATCTCTTTAAGGTTACTGGATTTTTTGGAATACTGCATAGGCATCGTTCACGGCGAGGAGGAAGGCGCGCGATGTGATGGTAGAACCGCTGATGGCATCAATATCGCCACCATCTTTCTTGACGGTCATATTCACCAAAGAAGGATTCTTCTCGATAACACATCCCTTGCCGTCCTTCTGGAACCACTGGTCGGCTTTGGCGCCGAGACCCGGAGTCTCATGAGTTTCGAGCATACGATAACCATAGACGTTGCCGTCCTTGTCAAATCCGACCATCACCTGAAGGTGACCGCCGAAACCCTTGTCGTTTCCTACTTCGATGGCAGCGCCCACCATATTGCCTTCTGCATCTAAGGCAACATTGCATTTGGCACCATCGATATCGCGAGCTTCCAGTTTGTCATATGTGGGAAGAACGGCGCTGATGGCCTCATCGACCTTGGCCTGCTGGGCCTGGGCGATAGGTTCTTCTGTGACACCGTTGAGAGCCGCCAACGCTGCAGCGGCCACAAGGGCAATCGCAGTCAGCGAGAGAAGCATATTAACTAATGTTGATTGAGCTTTCTTTGCCATAATTGTATTGTCTTAACTACTTAACTACTGTCTACTTAACTACTTAATTAGCGAAGCGTTTGGGTTTGCACCAGCGATTGATAAGCGGGGTGACACTGTTCATCAACAAGATGGCGAAGCTGACACCCTCGGGGTAGGCTCCCCATGTACGGATGATTACCGTCAGCAGGCCACAACCCACACCAAAGATAAGCTGACCGCTCTTGGACATGGGAGAAGTGACCATATCGGTAGCCATGAAGCAGGCACCCAGCATGATGCCACCCGTGAGGATGGTGGTCAAAGGATCGATATAACCCACAAGTTGCTTAACACCATCGACAGCCTCCACATGCACGGGGTTCACTAACCAGAGGATAGCACTGAAAACAAAAGCTGTGCCAATAAAAGTGACGGGGATGTGCCAAGAGATGATTTTCTTCCAGCAGAGATAGGCAGCGCCAAGGAGGATAGCCAATGCCGACACCTCGCCGAACGAACCACCGATGTGGCCGATGAACATATCCCAAGCCTGGGGCAGTTGGTCAAGAGCCTCGGCACCACGTTCCTTCAGGAGACCCAGCGGAGTGGGACCCGTCACCGTGTCGAGTCCAAAGAACTGAACCTTCGACACATCAGGCCATGTGGTCATCTGCACAGGAAAAGAGATAAGCAAGAAGACACGACCCACCAAGGCGGGGTTGAAAGGATTCTTGCCAAGACCACCGAAGGCCATCTTGCCGACACCAATAGCCACGAGGGCACCGATGACGACAATCCACAGCATGCTGGCCGTGGCCGGCACATTGAAAGCCAGCAAAAGACCCGTGACAATGGCGGAACCATCGCAGATGGTGCTGGGCACTTTCATGATATATTTCTCAATCAGCCACTGGAAGAGCACACAGCTCAACACCGAGATAACACTGATGAGCAGGGCAGTCACTCCGAAATAGGCGATGGCCACCAGCAAAGCCGGAATCAACGCCATATTGACGCGCCACATGATTCTTTTTGTCGACTCGTCGCTATGCACGTGGGGCGAGCCCGAAATATTTAATAGATTCATATATAATATAATGTTTGATTGCTTGAATTTTACATCATTTCTTAGCGGCCATCATGGCACGGACTTTGTTCTTGCCGAGACGAATCTCGTCGGTCAGCGGTTTGTTGGCCGGACAGCTGAAGAAGCAGCATCCGCATTCGATGCAATCAAGGATGTTGTGCTCCTTGGCCTCTTCGATGCGGTTGTTACGCACCAGTACCGAGAACATGTAAGGCTCGAGTCCCATGGGGCAGGCATGCATACACTTGCCGCAACGGATACAGGCCGTCTCGGGATTGCGGCGAGCCTCGTTCTCATCCATCACTAAGACACTCGAGTTACCTTTCACGGTGGGGGCATCGAGGTTCACCACGGCCTTGCCCATCATCGTACCACCACTGATAACCTTTCCGGTGGTGGCGGGCAGTTCGCCGATGGAGTGTTTGATGATGTCGTTATAGGTGGTACCGATACGAACGATATAGTTGTGCTGTGAGGGCAGTTTCTTGCCCGTTACAGTAAGGATATTCTCGATAAGGGGTTTGTTCTTCTGGATAGCCTCGTAGACCGAGAATGCAGTACCGAGATTGGAAACCACACAGCCCACATCGATGGGCAGTTTGCCACTGGGCACCTTGCGTCCAGTGACGGCATTGATGAGCTGTTTCTCGGCACCCTGCGGATATTTCACCTTCAGAGGTTCGACGATAATGCCTTCGAACTGGCGAGCCATCTCGGTCATCTTGGCAATGGCCTGGGGCTTGTTGCTCTCGATGCCAATGTAAGCGTTGGGCACACCCAAGGCTTTGCGGAGGATGCTCACACCGATACAAACCTCTTCGGCATGCTCCATCATCACACGGTAGTCGGAAGTGAGGTAAGGCTCACACTCGGCGGCATTGATGATGAGGTATTCAGCCTTCTTGCCTTCGGGGACATTATACTTGATATGGGCGGGGAACGTGGCGCCACCAAGGCCCACAATGCCCATCTCTTTCAGCTTGTCGACAATCTGCTTCGGTTCTAGAGTGCATTCACGCTTGATGTCGGGTGTGCGGTCAATGGTCTCCATCCACTCGTCTCCCTCGACATTAATATATACAGCAGGCTTAGCCATGCCAAAAGCATCCTTGCAGGGCTCCACCTTGACGACCGTGCCGCTCACAGGGGAATGGACGTTGGCGCACATGAAAGCCTGGGCTTCGCCGATAAGCTGACCCACCTTCACCTTGTCGCCTTTCTGCACTATCGGAGTGGCGGGGGCACCGAGGTGCTGGTTCATCAGCACCACCATCTGCGCCGGTACCGGCATAATCTCGATAGCAGCATCGTTTGATATCTTGTTTTCTTCGGGGTGAACACCACCCATTTTGAAAGTCTTCATCTCTTACAAAATTAAGAATTAAGAGTTAAGAATTAAGAATTAGCTTCCGCTGTAGGAGTTTGAGGAGCGGGAGCTCCGGGAGCCTCTGCCGGCTTCGGGGCTGGCTTTACGGCGGGAGCCGGGAAGTTAACATCCGTGATGGCATGCACGGGGCACTCGGTGACACACTTGCGGCAGGCCTTGCACTTGGTGAAGTCAATATAGGCCACATTATCGGTCACCGTGATGGCCTCGAAGGGACACACCTTGGCACACTTTCCACATCCAATACAAGCATTCTTGCAGGTCTTCATAGCCACAGCACCTTTCTCCTTGTTGATACAGCGGACATAGACGCGACGACCCTTGTTGCCCTTGTTGCGAAGCTCGATGACACGACGCGGACAGGCCTTGGCGCAGGCACCGCAGGCCGTACATTTCTCTTCGTCGACCACCGGGGTACCGGTCTCGGGATCCATGTGGATGGCATCAAACTGACAGGCGGCCACGCAGTCGCCACATCCCAGACATCCGAAGGGGCAGCCGTTCTCACCGGTGTAGACCGTCGCCGCAAAGGCACAACTGCGGAGACCGTCGTAGTTCGAACGTCGATTCTCACCGCAGTTGGCGGGATGACAGCGTACCACTGCCACCTGAGGTTCGCCTTGCTCGACAGCGCAGCCGAGGAGTTCGGCAATCTTGGCCGCCACAGCGTCGCCACCGGGGGCGCAACGCAAACCCTCCAGGCTATGTTGGGCCACGCAGGCCTCAGCAAAAGCGCGACAGCCAGCCTTGCCACAGCCGCCGCAGTTGGCGCCGGGGAGGACCTCGGCCACTTCATCAATCAGTGGGTCTTCGACCACCTTGAATTTTTGGGCTACAAAATAGAGCACCACGGCAAAGAAGGCGCCTATCACGCCTAAAACGATTACCGCAATCAAGATTTGTTGAGTCATGTTATTATTTTGTATTTTAGGTTTCTACTGCGTTTTTATAATAAAAATATTCCAATAAGCGATTGCAAAAATACGCAAAATATACTGAACGGCAAAATTTTTTTTTCCACAATTGTCAATAACGAGTTTTTCTCCTGTTATTTTTGCCTTTTTTGAAAAAAAATTTTGCCAGTATTATTTTTTTTCGTAATTTTGTACCCCAAACAACTAATGCACTGTGTTATGAACAAAGTAGTAGTAGGCTTTGATTTTTCCTCGGGTTCGGCCTATGCCGTTGACCTGGCTATCGACATCGCCAACCGTTGGCAAAACGACATTCGGCTGGTTTATGTGAAAGAAAAAAAGGAAGATGAGGCTCCCATCCGGGCCGAAATTGAGCGGCGCAACGCCGGCGTGGCCCATCTGCTCAAAGGAATCAAACTGGAGTATGTGTTGCGTCAGGGCAACCCCGCTGAAGAACTCACCAAACAGGCCGAAGAAGACGAAGCAAGTCTTCTCATTGTGGGTACCCACGGTATGAGCGGCCTCAAAAAGGGCATTCTGGGGCGCAACAGCTACCGCACAGTGGAACTTTCCCCCGTGCCTGTATTACTTATTCGCGAGGACTTCAATTTCAATAAAGCCCTCGAAACCATCGTCGTACCCATCGACAGCAGTGACGACACACGCCAGAAAGCCGCACAGGCCGCCACTTTCGCCAAGACCTTTGGCTCCACCATCCACATTTTGGGTCTTTTCACCTCCTCGGCCTCCAGCGTACGTCAAGTGGTGAAAAACTATGTCGGCATGGTGCAACGCTACTTTACAAAAAACAATGTCAACTTTATCACCGAGTTCACCGAGGTGAAAGGCAATGTCACTACCGACACCATCGAATATGCCAACAAAGTGAATGCCGACATGATTGCCATCATGACCGAGCAGGAGAGTGCCCTCACCTCGCTCATCATGGGTACCTACGCCCAGCAGATGCTCTCGCAGTCGTCCATTCCCGTCCTCACTGTGCGTCCTCGCAAAGTGCTTGCCGACACAGCGAATTATTAAATCGAAAGGTATAATTAAATGAATAACCGAAAACTATTGAGAATGATGCTCTATGTCAGCATCATTTTCATTTTTCAATTCTCGATTTTCGATTCGGCGACGGCTCAGAATAGCCGTTTCACCATCACGGGCGACGTTGCTGTCAACGCCATGGTGGAGCGCCATGTGGAATTCAACAACCGAGTGAAGACCATCCCCGGATTTCGCGTACAGATAGCCTCTTTTTCGGGTGCCAACTCAAAGAATAGCGCCTTCGGCCTGCGCGACCGTTTTGTTCTCGATTACCCTGCCACCCAAGCCTATATCGTCTTTGACGAGCCCAACTTCAAAGTGAAGGTCGGAGACTTCCGCACCCGCCTCGAAGCTTATGCTTTCTTACAGCAAATCAAGGACGTATACAAAGGATACATCATCAAAGACAACATCAACCCGGAACCTCCCGTCGTCGATGACTATGCCCCCGACGACTTGGAGAACGAGATGGAATAAATCCCTAATTCAGACGAACCGTGGGCAGCTCCGAAGGTCGGCGCCCCACACATCAGACAAACAAAGCGGCGGCGATTCCGTCGGCGTGGAGGAGACCTTCGGGCGTGGGCTCATACCTCCAACCTCCAACCTCCGACCTGACAACAATCCAGCCACTATCGACATACGGTTGCATCTCACGATGCAGCCTTTCTTTATATTGTTCTGGCACTTGCGCCAGTGACACTCCGCGCGTGGTGCGGAGGGCGGTCATCAGTAGTTCATTGTAAGCATCGGCTTCGGTCAGGGTTTCCTGCTCGAAAGTGCCATCCGGCTTGTTCCACCTCCGGCGAAAGCCGTCGAAGCTGTGGGCACCGGGGCCAAGGCCCAGGTAAGGGGTGCGGTTCCAATAGCGGCTGTTATGGCGTGATTCGAATCCCGGCTGGGCAAAATTGCTCACTTCATACTGCAGGAATCCGGCATCGGAAAACCGCTGACACAAAGAATGATACTGCCGCACCACCTCCTCTTCGTCGGGCAGCTCTACCCTCCCCTGCTCCACCTGCACTGCCAATGCGGTACCGGATTCGACGGTGAGGGCGTAAGCTGAAAGATGAGAGACCTTACTAGCCAAACTAGTCATTCTAGTTAAACTAGTCATACTAGGAAGCCCATAGATGAAATCCACGCTGATATTGTCAAAGCCAGCCTTGTGGGCATTCTCCACAGCGTCTATCGCCTGCCGTGCAGTATGCCGACGGTTGAGCAGCCTCAGCATCTCGTCGTCGAGACTTTGGATGCCGATGCTCAAGCGGTTGACAAGACCTAATTCCTTGAGCCCCTGCAGATAACCGATAGTCAAATCCTCGGGGTTGGCCTCGAGGGTCACCTCTTCGACTTGCGAAAGGTCGAAGTTGTCGTGCAGGGCCTTCACAATACGTTCCAAATGTTCGATGGGCAGAATACTGGGAGTTCCACCTCCGAAATATACCGTCTTGATGGGATGCGCCTGCTCGTCACGTCGCTGCCGCATCTCTTCGATGAGTGCGTCGACATAACTATCCATTCTCCACTTTCCACTTTCCACTTTGGAGAAGAAAGCGCAGTAGGTACACTTGCGGTGACAGAAGGGGACGTGAATGTATATCATCCGAGAAGTTGGTCTGCTGCGGCGTAGGGGCTAATCTTGTTCTCGAGGATATCCTTACTCAGCTGCTCGATGCGCTCCTCGATGCCGGGGGCGCTGTAGAAACGCTCGCGGAGGCCATTCTCTATGGCCTCGGTCATGATGCGGAGGTTCTGCTGTTGGCGCTTCTGATAGAAATAGCCGTTGCCCTTGGTGAAGGTGACGTAATCCATCACCGAGTTCCAAAGTTCCTCGACACCCTCCTTGGTATAGGCCGAGCAGAGGGTCACCTTGACCGTCCATCCGCTTTCGGGCATGGGGAAGAGGTGCAGGGCGTTGCGGAACTGACCTGCTGAGAGTTCGGAGCGCTGCTTGTCGAGCTCGCACTTGTTGATGGCAATCATGTCGGCCATCTCCATGATGCCACGCTTGATACCCTGAAGCTCGTCGCCGGTATTGGCCAACTGTAGCAGCAGGAAGAAGTCGACCATCGAATGCGCCGCCACCTCGCTCTGTCCAACACCCACAGTTTCAACAATCACCACGTCAAATCCTGCCGCCTCACAGAGGGTGATAATCTCGCGCGTCTTGCGCGCCACGCCACCCAGCGAACCTGCCGAGGGGGAAGGACGGATGAAGGCATTGGGGTCGACCGAGAGCTCTTCCATGCGGGTCTTGTCGCCAAGGATGGAACCTTTCGATCGCTCGCTACTGGGGTCGATAGCAAGGACGGCCACCTTGTGGTTATGGGCGGTAAGCATCTTTCCGAGAGCTTCGATGAGGGTGCTCTTACCGGCACCGGGGACACCGGTGATACCCAAGCGCACACTCTTGCCGCTGTAGGGCAGGCAGCGCTCGATAACCTCTTGGGCCTTCCTTTGGTGCTCAAAGCGCGAGCTCTCCACAAGGGTGATGGCACGGCTGAGGAGGGTGCGGTCACCGTGAAGGATACCGCTCACGAGTTCCTCAACGGTAGGTTCTTGACGCTTGCGGGCGCGCATGCGCTCAAGGTAGCTGTTGCTTACCTGCTCGGGTTGCTTGACGCCTTCCATCACATTCAGCGCCGAGTCATATTCGAAATTGCTATACAAATGTTTATCATCCATTTTAATTAGGTATGAGGTCGGAGGTATGAGGTCGGAGGTTAATATCAATCCTTGCTATAAACTTTTTTTGTTGCAGCCGAAAGCAGTTTCACCAATTCCTCACAGTCTCCAGACATACTATTATACTGCTCATCTGTGAGATAATCCGTTGCCTTGAGTAATTCAATCCAATACAACGATTCCTCTGCTTCTTTCAACGATATTGACAACTTCATACCAAAGTCAGGCATTGATTGCGCACGTTTTGCTTCCCTAACATTGGCGCCTATACTTGTACCACTTCTGAGCAACTGCTTTGACAATACGTATTCCTGCTTCTCTTCGCAGAGATACTTATATAGTTTTACAATTCGGACAGCAAAACTAAAACTTTTGCTTTGTATAATGGTTTCAGCCATAATTACAATAATAACGAGAAATGTACTAACAACCTCACACCTCCTACCTCACACCTCATACCTCATACCTCATACCTCATACCTCACACCTCATACCTCCTACCTCACACCTCCTACCTCCTACCTAAACAAAAAGCGGTCTTTTTGACCGCTTTTTGATGTATGGTAGCGGGAATCAGACTTGAACTGATGACCTCCGGGTTATGAATCCAGCGCTCTAACCAGCTGAGCTATCCCGCCATTTCACTTTTTGAAAACGGGTGCAAAAGTACTAACATTTTCCGATATGGCAAAATTATTTTTAGTTTAAAGTTCAAAGTTTAAAGTTTAAAGCTAATTATCAATAATATACAATATCAAAAATTCTTAAACCTTAATTCCTAATTCTTAATTAATCCAGCGATATTTCCGCCTATCGAGTCGAATTTTGCCCCTGTGACGGAAGCCAAAGTATTGACCTTTTCCGTAAGTCGCAGATAACCAAGCAGGGCGAAAATAAGAGCTTCCTTGTAGTTGACAATCCCCGGGTCGGGGACAGTCATCTGCACCTCGGTGCAGTATTTACCAATCATCTCAAGCAAATAACTGTTCCAAGCGCCGCCTCCCGTCACCAGGAGTGTCTTTATCTGCTGCCGTTCAACCACCCGGGCAATCTGTATGGCAATGTGAGAGGTGACGGTGGCCAGCGCGTCGCGCGTATGCGACAACGAGGGGACAACCCCGAGGAAATCTTTCACCAACGGCCAAAACTGGCCGACAAACCATTCCTTGCCAAGCGATTTGGGTCCTTCGGCGGTATAGTATTCCAGCGCATCGAGGTCGTGCAGCAGACAGGTGTGCACCTCACCGCTGCGAGCGTTGGAGCCCCCTTTATCGAAAGGATAGCCAAGGATAGCAGCCAAGCGGTTGAGCGCCATATTGCAAGGGCAGATATCAAACGCTACGCGTTCAGACCTCCTACCTCCTGCCTCATACCTAAAAGAGATGTTCGCAATTCCGCCGAGGTTCAAACAGGCATCATACTCGCCAAACAGCAATTCGTCGCCGATAGGCACCAGCGGTGCCCCCTGACCACCAAGGGCCACGTCGAGGGTGCGGAAGTTGAAAACCACCGGCAGGCCCGTTTCAGCGGCAATGGCGTCGCCGTCACCGATTTGTGTTGTCAGACCTAAATGCGGCTGGTGAAATATCGTATGGCCATGCGAGGCGATAGCCTCAGGTCGTTCCTTGCCCTCGAGGAAGCGGTTGATGGTGCGGCCGAAGAGGTGTCCCAACTCCACATTGGCGAGGGCATATTCGTAGGCAGAAGCCTTCTCGAGTGTCGACAGCCGCTGCTTCCACTCGGCCAGGTAAGGCACCGTCTCTGCCGCCAACACCTTGTATCCCTGCTCGTTGATATCACAAAGTGCCAAATCAATTCCATCGAGCGACGTACCCGACATCAAACCCAGAATCTTCATCTTTCCTGTATTAAAAATCGCTGCAAAAATACTAAAAATAATCAAAACACCAAAGCGGGATAAAATATCCACCACCCCCCTACCCTCGCCCCATCATCTCCTACCGTGGTAGGAGTTAGGTAGGAGTTGGTTAAGAGTTGGGTAGGAGTTGGTAAGGAGATGGTATTCTGTATCAATTACTTATAAATATTAAAAAATTGGCAAAAACAGCATTGAGTTCGATTCTCACAAACAAAATCATAACGACCTGATAACAAGTTCAATATACAAATTTACAGACATTTTTACAAGAAAAACAATACTAATTCAAAAAAAGTGTGTAACTTTGCACCCTCAGAAATTTATATAAATACAAAATAACATGAAGAAAATCATCAACACTCCCAACGCCCCTGCGGCCATCGGACCTTACAGCCAGGCTGTCCAAGCCGGCAACACGCTCTACATCTCGGGCCAGATTCCCATCAACCCCGCCACGAAGACTGTCCCTGAGGGTATCACCGCCCAAACCGAGCAGGTGATGCAGAACATCAAGGCCATCCTCGACGAGGCCGGCTACACCTTCCAGGATGTGGTCAAATCGACCTGCCTGCTGGCTGACATGGAGTATTTCAAACCCATGAACGAGGTCTACGCCAAATATTACAACACCGACTGCCCCGCCCGCGCCGCCTTCGCCGTCAAGGGCCTCCCCATGGGCGTCCTCGTCGAGATTGAAACGATTGCAGTTAAGTAATTAATCAAAAGTAGTTAAAGAAGTTAAAGGAGTTAGCTCGCTGCGCTCGCAGGAGTTAAAGACAATACCACCAGCAGGCAAACACACCAGCAGAAACATTTGTCTCTAACTACTTTAACTCCCTTTAACTCCCGATAACTACCCAAAAAAGAGAATATGGATTTTAGCTTCACCAAACAAGAAGAACTCTTCCTGCAGATGATTCGCGAGTTTGCAGAGAAGGAGGTCAAGCCCCTCGCCGCCGAAGTCGACGAGGAGGAGCGTTTCCCCATGGAGACCGTTGAGAAGATGGCCAAGATCGGCCTGATGGGCATCCCCATCCCCACGCAGTACGGCGGTGCCGGCGGCACCAACGTCATGTACGGCATGGCCGTCGAGGAGCTCAGCCGCGTCTGCGCCACCACCGGCGTCATCCTCTCCGCCCACACCAGCCTCTGCGCCGCCCCCATCCTTGAGGCCGGCACCGAGGAGCAGAAAATGAAATACCTGCCCAAGCTCGCCAGCGGCGAGTGGATCGGCGCCTTCGGCCTCACCGAGCCCAATGCCGGTACCGACGCCGCCGGCCAGCAGACCACCGCTGTCCTCGACGGCGACGAGTGGGTGCTCAACGGCAGCAAGATTTTCATCACCAACGGCAGCTACGCCCACGTGTTCATCATCATCGCCATGACCGACAAGAGCCTCGGCACCAAGGGCATCAGCGCCTTCATCGTCGAGAAGACCGACCCGGGCTTCAGCATCGGCAAGAAGGAGAAGAAGATGGGTATCCGCGGCAGCGCCACCACCGAGCTTATCTTCGAGGACTGCCGCATCCCGAAGGACCGTCAGCTGGGTCAGCTGGGCAAAGGCTTCGGCCTCGCCATGAAGACCCTCGACGGTGGTCGTATCGGTATCGCCTGCCAGGCCCTCGGCATCGCCCAGGGAGCCATGGACGAGACCGTCAAGTACACCAAGGAGCGCAAACAGTTCGGCCGCAGCATCGCCCAGTTCCAGAACACCCAGTTCCAGATGGCCGACCTCGAGACCAAGGTGCAGGCCGCCCGTCTGCTCTGCCGCTCGGCACACTACAAGAAAGACCACGGCATGCCCTACAGCGCCGACGCCGCCATGGCCAAGCTCTTCAGCGCCGAGACCGCTATGGAGGTGACCACCAAGGCCGTCCAGTTCCACGGCGGCTACGGCTACACCCGCGAGTACCCCGTGGAGCGCATGATGCGCGACGCCAAGATCACCGAGATTTACGAAGGCACAAGCGAAGTGCAGCGCATGGTGATTGCCGGTAAACTGTTTAAATAATAGTTAAAAAGGTTGAAAAGGTTGCGCTCCCTTCGGTCGCTGAAAGGTTAAAAAGGTTCGAGGCCATCGACCTGTCACCTTTAAAACCTTTTAAACCCTTTAAACCCCTTAAACCCAAAGAAAGAATGAACATAGTAGTTTGCATAAAGCAAGTGCCGGACACCACCGAGGTGAAAATCAACCCGCAGACCGGTACGCTCATCCGCGAGGGAGTGCCCTCGATTATGAACCCCGACGACAAGGGCGGCCTTGAGTACGCCCTGCAGCTGAAGGACAAATACGGTGCCCACGTCACCGTCATCACCATGGGTCTTCCCCAGGCCGAGGCCATCCTCCGCGAGGCCCTCGCCATGGGTGTCGACCGCGCCATCCTGCTCACCGACCGTAAGCTCGGCGGCGCCGATACGCTGGCCACCTCCAGCGCCATCGCCGGTGCCCTCCGCACCATGGACTTCGACCTCATCATCACCGGCCGCCAGGCCATCGACGGCGACACCGCACAGGTGGGTCCCCAGATTGCCGAGCACCTCGACCTGCCGCAGGTCTCCTACATGGAAGACCTCCAGTACGATGAGGCCACCAAGACCTTCACGATTAAGAAACAGCTCGAGGACGGCTACCAGGTGCTCGAGATGCAGGCCCCCTGCGTCGTCACCGCCCTGGCCTCCAGCGTGCAGCCCCGCTACATGACCGTCAGCGGCATCGTCACCGCCTTCGACAAGGAAGTCGAGGTGTGGGGTGCCGACCGCATCAACGTCCCCGAAGAGCACATCGGCAAGGCCGGCTCGCCCACGAGCGTCTTCAAGTCGTTCCCCAAGCAGCTCAAGCCCGCCGGCCAGACCTTCGAGGTCACCCCCGAAGAGGCCGTCGACTTGATTGTCAACAAGCTAAAAGAGAAACATATCATTTAAAAATGTTTGAATGCTTGATTGCCTGATTGCTTGAGTGCTACGCAGTCAATCGGCGCGCCAGCCACTTAAACAATCAAACAATCAAGCAATCAGGAAATACGAAGTAAAATGAACTTAGCAGAATATAAAGACGTTTACGTGTTTGCCGAGCAGCGCGACGGCAAACTGCAGAATGTGGCTCTTGAGCTGTTGGGTAAGGCTCGCGAGCTCGCCGACGCCAATAACGAGAAAGTCGTTGCCATGCTCCTCGGCAAGGACATTAAAGGCCTCGCCCCCACCCTCATCGAGCACGGTGCCGACAAGGTCATGGTCGTCGACCACGACCTCCTGAAGGACTACATGACCGAGCCCTACACCGAGGCCATCACCGCCATCATCGAGAGCGAGAAGCCCAGCATCATGCTCATCGGCGCCACCACCATCGGCCGCGACCTCGGTCCCCGCGTCTCCGCCCGCAACCGCACCGGCCTCACCGCCGACGCCACCAAGCTGGAGATCAGCGACGACGAAGCCCACGAGTTCCGCATGACGCGTCCCGCCTTCGGCGGCAACCTCATGGCCACCATTCTCTGCAAGAACAACCGCCCGCAGATGTCCACCGTCCGCCCCGGTGTCATGCAGAAGATGGCCGCCGACAAGAGCCGCAAAGGCGAAGTCGTCGACTTCAAGGTCACCTTCGACGAGAAGAAGATCGCCCGCGTGAAACTGGTGAAGACCGTCAAGGAAGAGAAGACCATCACCGACATCAGCCAGGCCAAGGTGCTCGTCAGCGGTGGCCGCGGCGTAGGCACCAAGGACGGCTTCAGCAAGCTCGAGGCCCTCGCCGGCGTACTCGGCGGCGAAGTCTCCAGCAGCCGCGCCATGGTCGACGCCGGCGTCATGGACGCCAGCCGTCAGGTCGGACAGACCGGTAAGACCGTCCGTCCCGCCCTGTATATGGCTTGCGGCATCAGCGGTGCCATCCAGCACCTCGCCGGCATGGAAGAGAGCGAACTCATCATCGCCATCAACAAAGACAAGTTCGCCCCCATCTTCCAGGTGGCCGACCTCGGCATCGTCGGCGACCTCCACAAGATCGTCCCGATGCTCACGGAGAGACTCCGCACCATGCAGAAATAACCGTCTAACGGTTCACATACAAAAGCGTCACAAAAGTGATTTTGTGACGCTTTTTTGTTTGCCATATTAAATATTATTCGTATCTTTGCAAAGTAAATAATACATAATATTTAATGTATTATAAACAAAAACAAAGAAATACGCATAATATAATATGTATAATGAATACACATTCGACCCCTATCCGTTACAAATCACAATGCAGCGGTTGGCGGAAAACCTCAAAGCGCGTCGGTTGGAGAGGAAACTCTCCACTAAGAGTCTGTCGGAAATGAGCGGCGTGCCCGCATCGTCCATACAGCGGTTCGAACTGAAGCACTCCATCTCGCTCGAGTCTTACGTCAAGCTGGCAAAGGCCTTGGGCTATTCCGAGGAGTTGATGCAGCTGCTTGCCGAGCCGAAATACGACACCATGGAAGAGCTGCTGGAGATAAACAAGAATAAGAACAGAAAGCGCGGAGTATGATAAAGAATGTATTAAGCGTCAGCGTGATGTATCATGGCCGCAAGGTGGGCACCCTATCGATGGGCAACCATTCCTGCTGCCAGTTTGAGTACGACCGCACCTGGCTGCGTGAGAGATTCTCCATCTCGCCCTTGCAGCTGCCCCTCAAGGCGGGCCTTTTCTCTGCCCCATGGCAACCTTTCAATGGCAATTTCGGCATCTTCGAGGACAGCCTCCCGGGAGGCTATGGCGAGTACCTGCTCCGCAAAGTGCTGCGTCGCGAAGGTGTCGACTATGGCAGCCTCACGCCCGTGCAGCGGCTCAGCATCGTGGGCAACTCCGGCATGGGGGCCTTGTACTATGTACCAGAAAGCAAGATTGGAGGTGCACCTTCGAGTCTCACATTAGACGAAATGCAAACCCTTGCCCTCGAGGTGCTTTCCGAGCGTACCAACGAAGGTTCAGATTTGCTGCTGGCTGGTAGCGGCAACTCCGGCGGCGTGCGCCCCAAGTGCCTCTACAGCGACGAGAGCGGCCATTGGCTCGTCAAGTTCCGCCACACCTTCGACCCTGTTGACATCGGGCAGCAGGAGTACCGCTACAATGAGCTGGCATGGAAGGCTGGCGTCGTCGTGCCGGAGTTCCGTTTGATGGAAGGCAAATATTTCGCCACACGGCGGTTCGACCTTGACGACGAGGGCAACCGTCTCCACATGGCTACCGCCAGCGGCTTGCTCAACGAGCCCCTCACGCCACCCAAGATGGATTACCACAGCCTTTTGCAGCTCACCGGCTTCCTCACCCAGTCGCCCGAAGCCGTCGAGCAGCAGTTCCGCCGCATGGCCTTCAACCACTATGCCCGCAACTTCGACGACCATGCCCGCAACTTCAGCTTCCTCTGCCGCGATGGCCGCTGGGAGTTGGCCCCCGCCTACGACCTCACTAATGACCAGACCCTCGGCGAGCACGCCACCACCGTCAACTTCAAAGGCCTCCCCACCGACGAGGACATGATCACCGTCGGCATGAACACCAAGATGACTCGCGAGCGCTGCCAACAGATCATAGACGAAGTAAAGTCCGTTGTTGAAGGCCACTAACTGACACCCATACATCCCCCAACATACCCTCAGCAACATATATTATTATCTCTTTAGAGATAATAATTCTCTAACTTTTACGTTACATTGACAACTCTAGGATAATTATAGGGAACCTCTAGGGTAATTCTAGGGTAAATATAGGGACACTCAAGGGTGAATAGGGAGTGACTAGGGGATAACAAGCATATAACAAGTACACAACAAGCATACAATACGCCTATGTCAAAGATAGATTCCTCGGGATTGGAGCACGGGGCGCTGATTAGGCGCCCCGTGGTGCTGGCAGGGGGGACGGGAAACTCCCCGCAGGCCGTGACCGGAGGTCAGGCAGAAAGGTTAAAGAGGGGGAGTGAGGGGGAGTGAGGGGGGAGTTGAGAGTTGAGAGTTAAGAGTTGAGAGTTGAGAGATGAGAGGTGGGCGGTGGCGGCGAGATGGGGGCTGCGGCGGTGCCGCAGCGTACGCTTAGGAGGTGGGTAGTTGGAGGATAGATGGAGGTTATAAGAATGGGGGTCAGGATGTCAAAGAGCGCTTGTGGTTCCGAAACACGATGCAAAAGTACACCCACGGCATTGCGGTCTACGAATGATGGCGAAAATAATTTTAAAGAGGCTGTGGGTCAATGTGTAATCAAGTCAATGGTTTGTAAAAAACGAGGTGATTGGTGTTATTTCTTCATCGAGCAAAGCGAGATGAACCCCGAAAGAGGGTCGCCCATTGAGAGAAAATTTGTAAACAACTGAAAAACTTATTGCTATCATTATTTACTGTGGCACAATTGTACCGAATTCGTTACAATTAGAAAAAGCGTTGCAGTGTTGCAGTGTTGCAGTTCAAATTTAGGTATATGAAAAGTCCAAACCAAAATTTTATATTTATATAAATATAAATATAAAGAGTATTTTTGGGGATATGATACCGAGAAAAACAACTGCAACACTGCAACAACTGCAACGGGATGTGTTCAGAAATTGCCACCACATTTATTTTTTTGCTGATTGAGAAATATTATGTATCTTTGCAAATTGATTTATTTACAGCGGAATAATATAAAAACAGCATAGACAGAACGCAAGAAACAAGTTAATTCACGGTGTGTTACACCAATTTTATAAATCCATAAAAGACCAGAAAACGAAATGCTAAACGACAGACACATACAGGCAACACAACTATGCGGCGATGGGAATTGGTCTTCCTTTGGACGCCGCATGGTGTTGCCTTTTTGAGATGAAGCAACAATGGACGTAGTTTCATTTTTTGCAGGTTGCGGAGGTCTTGATCTTGGATTTGAGCAGGCAGGCTTCCACGTCGTATGGGCAAACGAGTTCGACAAGAGCATTCACGCCACATACGAGAAGAATCATGCTGGCACGCCTCTCTGCAAAGATGATATCAACACTATTGACCCCAAAGACATCCCGAATTGTGATGGGTTCATTGGCGGTCCTCCATGTCAATCATGGAGTGTGGGAGGAAAGCAGACGGGGCTTGATGATGAACGGGGACAATTATTTCTGAAATACATTGAACTGATCAACGCTAAGAAGCCTAAGTTTTTCGTAATCGAGAATGTAAAAGGCTTGCTTGACGATAAATTTAAGGCGGTATTCGATGATTTTGTCATTCGTCTTGAAAATGCAGGATATAATGTCCAATGGGCTTTGCTTGATGCTGTGAATTTTCGTATTCCACAAAATAGAGAACGGGTTTTCTTTGTGGGATTTAGAAAGGAATTGGGGGTGAGGTTCACGTTTCCGACTCCCTCATGCGATGAACCAATAACCCTTGAGCAGGCCATCGGAGACATAAAAGAAGAACCCAAAAGGTTATCCGGAAGTAAGATTGAACAACCTAATGAGGGTGATAACAAAAACATCAAATATCATAATCATGATGTTCTGTCATCAAAATTCGGGCCTTTCTATTATAGAGGCAATAGGCGTAGAGGTTGGCAACAGCCATCATTCACAATAAATGCGACCGCCGACTTTGCTCCATTGCATCCATCATCACCTAAGATGATGTTCTATGGTCATGAGAACTGGAATTTCCAAAAGGATAGATTGGATGAATACAGAAGATTGAGTGTCCGCGAATGTGCAAGAATACAAACGTTTCCTGATGGTTTTATCTTTAAGTACGACAATATTAAAGATGCATATAAGATGATTGGCAATGCCGTTCCGCCTAGATTAGGTAATGAGATTGCAAAATCAATACTAAATGCCCTAAATCATTTTGAAATTCAAGTAACGACTCAGGAATCCATCAAAGAGAAACTGTCCACACAAGTGCTTGTGGGGTACCACAAAGGGTATTTACATAAACAACTTATCCTTGACAACAAACTTTACTATGTTCGTTCCGATGGACGGAAAGGATCTATGTTCAAGAAAGATTGTTCTGTAATACCCCAATATTTATTGCTTCATCACAAGGACAAGGCTGAAATATTTGAACTTGAAATGGAAGAGCCTCTACTGGCAGATGCGTCTTTCTTAAGATCATTAGGTTTCGAGACATCGGGAGATACATATCTCTGTTTCAGATTAAAATACAAGGAGTCAAAGAATATTAGAGATTTGTATTCTAAAGCCATCCGGTTAGTTTACGAACAGAGTAATTATTCTCCATATTTTACAACAATTGATAAAGTAATAGAATATAAATAGCAGAATATGAATGTTGATAGTGAACAAATAACTCTTGACAAGAGTCTTGTTGTTGCACAAGATCAGCCCCTAACAGATAAACAACTTCAGAGTTGCCTAATTGATGTACTGGGTAAAAACAGGTGCAAGATTCTAACAATACCGGTAAGGAAGTGGGGGCTTGAATATATCGATGGAGGTAAGGTATACCATCTTCTAGTAAGATCATGTACCTATTTAGGTAATCCACACCCCATTTTTAAAAAAAGGGTTCAATTACCGCTTTGGTTTAACGAATATACCAATGCAATAAGGAAGCAGAATCCAAACATTGATGTTCGTTATATTGGTGTGTACCACTATGGTGATGAACATCATGGAGACAATATTATCTTCGTTGACTTCAAGAAAGACACATACCTTACAAAAAAAGGCCACAATTCATCTGCCCATGTCTATACTAACGACCTATTTCAGGCTATGACGTACGGCGTTTTCAAAAAGGAAGACTATTTTGGCAATAGTATTTCTGCTATTCGAAAGGATAAATTTCGCGACTATTTAACAAACAAACTTACTGAGACAAACACATTATTTGACCTATTCCGAAAATTTAATTGCGGATTCTCTTTTGGGCAATGGCTTAAAGCCTTAGATGTCATAAAGGAAATGCACCAAAACGAATGGCAACAGTGGAGACAAGTAGAATGGGCCGGCTGGTTCTTGGAATACAAGTTTAATAAGTTCACGATAGATAACAATGTAACAAATCAAATGCGTTACGTTGGTAGTTCTTTGAAACGTGAAGGTGACCTGGATTTTGATATCAGATTTGATGAAGAAGATTTCTATGGCGACTTGAAAGCAAGCGACATTACAAAGAGAGAAACTCCTGGAAATGACCAAGAGAATCTTATTGAGTGTATTTATAAATTTGATAAGTTTTGGTATGTTATTTATGAGCATGAGACAATAAAAGATAGCGAGGCTACTGGATATGAGGCTACTAAAGGAAGAAATCTCTATATTAAGAGTATTGACCCTTCATACAATAATGACGAAATGTCCTATCATGCACGTATGAAAAATTCAGTCAAGTTTGTGAAGATGTCAATCATTGAACTCAATCGAATTAACTTCCGTGAAGCGTTAACTGATTTCCATCAAGGTCATCAGCCGGATGGCAACGCTAGAAAACCTAAGTTCAATATTAACAAGAAAGTTTTGGAGAACGACAACTTCGTCGTTTTCCGCTATAGATACGCCCAAAATTAATAAGATGAAAAGTTTTAAATTCATCGATTTGTTCTGTGGAATAGGAGGATTCCATTTGGCGATGGAGTCTCTTGGAGGAGAATGTGTTTTCGCAAGTGACATTGATGATGACTGCCGGAAAACATATGCCGAAAACTATGGCATCACTCCTGCTGGTGATATAACAAAGATTGAAGCGAAAGACATTCCGTCACATGATGTATTATGTGCGGGGTTCCCTTGTCAAGCATTCTCAAAAGCGGGGAAAAGGTTGGGGTTCGAAGACGAGACAAAAGGAACATTGTTTTTTGATGTCTGTCGAATTATGGAGTATCACAAACCCAAGTATGCGTTACTTGAAAATGTAAGGAATCTTGCAAGTCATGATCATGGAAACACATGGCGTGTGATTCATAATAGATTAGAGGATTTGGGCTATAACTTATTGTCTGAACCAGTAATATTTAGTCCTCACTATATTGGTATTCCCCAACATAGGGAAAGAGTATACATTATGTGTGCAAGAAAAGATATTGGTGAGGTCTCTCCGTTTGAATTTGACAAGAAAAAAATCAAGCCTTGCAGTATTGAAGACATTCTACAGAATGATTCAGAGATTTCCAACATAGAGGAATACCGAGTTTCCAAAGAAATGGGGCAACTAATTGATCTATGGAATGAGTTTCTACAAAATATTAAGGTTGATAAACTCCCAGGATTTCCTATTTGGACAGACAGGTTGTGCGAATTGAATGAGGAAGAAGATCTATCACCGTACCCATCTTGGAAACAAAACTTCATTCACAAAAACAACGAACTATACCTGAACAACAAAAAGTTTATTGATAAATGGTTGGTTCGTGCTAAAAAGAATCCTCTTTTCTTTGGTGCAAAAGCCAAGTTGGAATGGCAAGCAGGGAATGTAGATACTCCCAATATTTGGAATCAAATATTTCAACTTCGTCCTTCGGGCATCAGGGTAAAGGTAAACTCCTATTTTCCTGCACTCGTGGCCATTGTTCAGACATCAATTATTGGTTCAAGGCGTCGGTACCTTACTCCACGGGAATGTGCGAGATTGCAGAGTTTTCCTGATACATTCATGTACGATGTAAAACAAGCACAAGCATACAAACAGTTTGGCAATGCTGTTAACGTGGATTGTGTAAAATTGTTTGCAAAGCATATGTTTGGAGAGATATCAGACCAAATACATTGTTCCAATGGAGATGCCCACCGATTGGCAACTATTGCCTCAAGCAAAACAAGTGTACGGAGGTCAAAAGTTCACGAAAAGATTCGTCTAGTTAAAGGTAATGCATTTGAGCCACAAACATTTGGAGCAGACGGCATAGTTGCGTTTGTGAACGAAGGTTTTACTGAATCATCATCCACTTATAAAGACTTTATAACACATAACAATGGTGAAATAAAGATTGCCTTATTTCAATACAATAATGATATGAATGGCAAACCACATCTTGAACAATATGTCGAAATAGTATCTGACGCACTGGATAAACTAGCACAAGAAGGAGTAAAGGTTGTGGCCATGCCACCTTTGAATGGAGATGGGGGTTCTCCAAAAGATAAGTTGATAGCTCTGGAGAATGGTGTGGCATTATGGTTAGATGAGCATCTTGATAGTAGTATTGAAAAAGTTTATATAACTATATTTTAATAATCATATGTTACACGAAAACACTCTTTCCGAGATACGAGAAAGCCAACTTAAATGCGTTGAATATGAGATTGGCATGTTTTTGAGTCTTCTTACTGATCCTGACGAAATAAAGGATGTTATTGATGCAATATCTTCACGTAATGATTATAAGAAGATTCTAGGTATAGCAAATAATATTAACAAAGAATCAATCTTAAATATTCTTTCCTATGCTGGTATGTCATTTAATGATGTAAGTTTTGAGTCTCAGAATGATGAAGTTGGGCCTGCCGATATTGTTATTTACGCCTCAAATAGACATGATGAGAAAAAGAAGATTGGAGTTTCAATAAAATACGACAATAATGTTATTTACAATTATACAGGTAGTGAGATCCTTACAGAAATTCAAATGACAAGTCTTAAAGAAAGACTACCCGAATTTGCGAACAGATATTTACAAGAAATGATTACTCATTTTGGGTCTTTCCAAGAATGGCATAGGGTTAGGTTTGACACAAATCAAAAAATTTTTTCGGTAGTAACAAATGAATATATTGATTTGGTTCGTGATGCTGTTATTGAACGATGGGAAGTTATGTCAGATGAAGAAAAGGAGGCGTTCCTTTATAAGGTGTATCGAACAGATTCACTGTTGGATTATTGGATTTATAATTTTCAAAAAAAGGGTAAATTCATACTTTGTACAAATCCCCCGTATCTAAGAAAATCTGCCTATTCAAAGGTGTCTATGGAAAAAATCGCAAATCAATATATTGGATTTAAATTAGATGATCAATTGATTGGAAAAACTCAAGTAAAGTTTAATAATGGGATTCTCGAAAAATATACATCAAAACGTTACAGGGATGCTCTGGATGCGGGCAATCAAGAATTGGCAGACACAATAGTGGCTAATTATGTTGAACAGGGGAAAGGTATGGTGTTTGATGGAGTGCCTTTAAAATTTGGAATGCCTTTTACATCATGGAATTTTGAAATTAGTTATTAGGTGATGAGGCCTAGTATATAGCAAGTTGTTGGCATAAAGGAATATTACATGATATGAAATTTATTACTTCAACTGATTTAAAGCGATGGGCCGATACCAAAGAGTGTCAACAATTTTTGCCAGAACTAATCAAGAAATTGATAGATGCTTCGGTATCCAATATTAACAGATTGACATTTCCCGCTGGCGATGCTGTTAGTGTTCATGGCTGGGACGGTATTGTTTCCTGTGAGGAAGGCTTTGATATCATTCCTGCAGGGATATCGTTGTGGGAGTGCGGTGCGACAAAAGATGTTTCCGGGAAAATATCTCATGATTTTGGTGTTAGAGAAGAAGATCCATTAGGATACACCAAGAGTAGTTCCACATTCGTTTTGGTTACCCCACGAATATGGGAAGGATCTGATGAATGGCAGCGAACACATCAAAGTGACTGGAAAAAGGTGGTAGTTTATACGGCAGTTGAATTGGAGAGGTGGATAGACAATCATCCATCTGTTGGTATTTGGTTGGCCCAAAAAATAAGAAGGCTTCCTTCGGGAGGATTCACACTCCCAGAATTGTTCTGGGAAAAATGGGCACAAAGTGACAAATATGAATTGCCATACGGAATACTTCTGCATGGAAGAGAGGCGGCAAAGATGAGGGTGATAGAAGCATGCACATCGAAGTCTCCATTAATACTACAGACATTAACATATGGTGAAGGCATTGCTTTTTCCATTGCCACTTTGATGACGTGTAAAGAATCCGATAAACTAGTTGATAGGACAATTGTAGTAACTAAAAAAAAAGCCTATGAGGAACTTGTTGAGCACTACGATAATCTTATCATATTGACTACGTTCGCCGAAGGGGTTCATTATGCAACTAAACGGGGGCATACTATTATTGTTGTCACAACTCCTGCGGATTGTATTAAGGATGCTGTTAAGTTGCCAATTATTGAAAAAGAAGGTTTTGTTAGGTCTGTTGTGGAAATGGGGATTAATGTCGCTAAAGCAGAGAAGTATGCAAAAGACACCGCCCGCGACATTAATGTATTTAGAAGAAGGTTAGGTATTGCAATTGAAAAACCCCATTGGGGCAATGCAATTACCGAGCTGCTCCCCGCTATCCTTATTGGCAAATGGAATGACTCATATAAAGGAGACAAAGAGATAATAGAAAGGATATCGGGTAAGACATACGAACAATTTGAACTCATATTATCTCAATATATTGGGACGGAAGAATCACCGATACTGCATATCGCTCATTTATGGCTTATACGTTCTCCTTATGAGGCAATAGATTATGCCATAAACTTAAAGGCCATACCGAGTACGTTATTCGACGCTTTCAGAGCAATTTGCCTTGATTTTATCAATGACGAGGATCCCGAAGCAATTGAAAAAATAGAGAGAGAAGAATTCCACTTGCACAAAAACAATCGTAAATACTCAACCTCTATAAAAGAAGGAGTTTTTCAAAACCTATGCTTGTTTTCGATACTTGACAACTCGGGTAATAGAGAATTATCCCAATGGGTGGATGAAACTATTTCATTAATGCTAAAGGATTGGGATTTTACACGTTACTTGTCCAACAATCACTTTTTGACCTCATTAGCAGAAGCCTCTCCCAAATGCTTCTTAAGTTTTGTAGAAAACCTTCCACAAATTTTACTTGATAAAGTTTTTTTGCCTAGACAAAGAACGTTATCTCTGTCGGGTTGGGAGATACTATATACTGAATTATTGTGGGCGTTGGAAATGCTTGCATGGGATGCCGAATATCTATACAGAGTGACTCGTCTTCTCTTGCAATTTGCGGCATATAAAAATGAGAGTAACTATGAAAATCGTCCCACAAATTCTTTGAGCCATATTTATCGTTTTTATCTACCTCAGACATATGTTTCGTTTGAGGAAAGGATGACGATAATAAAATCATTGGCTCCCAGAAATAGAAAAACCATTTTTTGTCTATGTAAGATGGTTTGTGAATCTATTGAAGCCCACTCGTTAGTGCCCAATAGTCACTATAAATGGAGATTGTTTGGAAGTTTAGAGTTTCCTAGTAGTGTCAAATTAGCAACTTCGGCAGAGTTGAAGGAGGTAATAAATATTATGCTACAATGCTGTGACTATTCTGCTAAATCCATTGCAGAGTTTATCACACTTTCGGCAAAATCATTTATTGGTGAGAATAGGATGTTAATCATTGACTCTATTAAAGATTATATTTCTGATGTAGAAGAAACAAGTATTGTGACGGGAGCATTGAGGGAGATAATAACAAGGCATAAACAATATGAAGGAGAAGTTTGGGCACTTACAAAAGATGAATTAGAACCATATGAAAAAATACTGAGTGATATTACGCCCAAAGACGCGCTACATAAATACACATGGATGTTTGAAGACACTTATGTTCAGTTACCGCATAAATGGGAGCACGATTATCATAAAGAATATGAGGAGCAGGAAAAAGCCAGAATTAAAGCCCTAAATGAAGTAATAGAGGAATGTGGTACGAGTGGACTTTGGGATTTTATTCAATTGGTCAAATGTCCAGAAAGTTTATCAAATAGTATTGTGGCAATATTTGGTAATACGTTAAGCGACGAGATTTATAAGAAGTATAAAACAAAAGAAATAAGCGAAGAATTCTTTAAATCATATTTATTCTCATTATGTAGGAAAAATCCAGTTACTTATCAGGGATGGGCAAGTTCTATTGTATCAACAGAAAAAGATATGGCAATTGTCTTATACTCTCCCGGTTATAATAAGGAATTGGCACACATCGCAGAAAAAACAGATAATGCTACAAAAAAAAGATATTGGGAAAATGTTCAAGTAAATACCTGGACAAAGGAAGATACGGAGAGCGTCGTTAAAGAACTAATAAATGTAAGCCGTTATTCGGAAGCCATTGAGATAATTTGTTCTAATAGGACGTCCCTTCAAATATCAGATTTAGAAATAGTAGAGATATTATATGGCTATATCTCAAATAGTTCTGTTAGAAGTAGACATATTGATTTATACTATATCACATCTATATTAGAGGAATTGGATAAATCCGAGGATCCAAGGGTGATAAAACCACTATTATTTGTTGAATTTGTCCTTATTCAGCAGTTGGAGCATCGGATGAATACAAACCATATGAGACTCTCAAAGGAATTATCACGAAACCCAGAATTGCTAATTCAATTAGTTGAGTTGGCATATTTGCCAGATGATGGGAATATTGAACAATCTGGTGGTGTACCGTCCAAAAACAGAAGGATTATGGCAGAAAATGCATCGTATATTCTGCATCATGGACACTCAATGGTTTCATTCAATGATGAGGATGGAGTGTTTGATGGTGATTTTATGAAACAATATATTGAGAGATTATATGCTCTTGCCGAAGAAAGGAGAAGAACCAAAGTTATTGACTATATTGTTGGTGAAATTTTAGGTGGTGTTCTACGCAACGAGAACTATCCTCCACAAGCACTTTGCAAAATCCTTGAGGAATTAAACAACGACAATATTGATGGAGCAATTCGCTGTCGAATATATAATAGTAGAGGTGTCTGCGTTAGAGCATATAACGAAGGTGGCGATCAAGAAAGAGCAATTGTTTCGAAATTTGAAAGATACAAAGAGAGAACCAAGTTATTGTATCCTAGAATAACTAGAATCTTTGACTCATTAATAAAAGACTATAAAAGAGAAGCAGGAGAATTGGATGACGCAGCACAAATAACAGACTTGGAGTATTAATAGTTATTGGAATGTACACGGTTACGGGAATAAGGGACAAGGGACAAGGAAGGGACAAGGGGACAGACGTCTCCCACACCAATAGTGAGGGAATATCAGGTGACACATTTTCGGTTTTTGGATACTATTAAGATGTATGAAGTAAGATGTAAGATGTAAGATGGATCTTTGACCTTGACTTTAACCTTAACGATAACCTTAACCTTAACGATAACCTTAACTTTAACGATAACCTTAACTTTAACGATAACCTTAATTTTGACCTTCACTTTTTTGTATACTATAAGGGGAATGGCGGTTTGAATTAAAAAAAAAATTTGCGTAGTTTATTTATTTTGTGTATTTTTGCAGCATTGTTGTTCAAAATATTCACATGTTCAAAATTTTTGAACAACAGGTAATTAATGAACAAAACATGCAAAAAACAGAGGCTCAAATCATCTTCTACCTGCTTCAAGACAAGGTAAATGTGGGCAAAACCATTCGCGAAATTGCCACCGCGACGGGTTTTTCCGTGGGAGCGGTGCATAGCACACTGACCGACCTCGCTAATCGCGGCTATATCGTCGACGACGGCAAGAGTCGCCTGCTCCGAAAACGCCAGTCGCTGATTGACCATTGGACACGTGACTATTCCGAGACGCTAAAACCCAAACTTCTCATCAGCCGATTCACCTTCCTCTCGCCTTTGGTGCGTGAACAATGGCAATCTATCCGACTGCCCGAAACGCTGTGCTGGGGAGGAGAGCCTGCTGCGACCCTGTATGACAGCTATCTGCAGCCCGAACGATGGGACATCTACACCGCAGACAATGCCGACGCATTGATTGCAACAGGCCGGATGATACCGAATCCGCAAGGCGAGATATACGTCTATAAACGTTTTTGGCAAAGCGAGGCTACGCCGCTGCTGGTGTTGTATGCCGACCTGTTGGCTACAAGAGATGACCGCTGCCACGAGGCGGCAGAACGCATTAAACCTATGATATAGCTTATGGAATACAAGATTGGTAAAGAGGCTTTGCAGAACGACCTGTTGGCAGAGACGCTGCAGGCGCTGGACGGTTGCTATAGGCTGTTGGGTGCGGAGGTGTACGTGGTGGGGGCTGCGGCACGCGACATTGCATTGCGTCTGCTGAGGGTGAGCAACACACCACGACGCACGATGGATTTGGATGTAGCCGTGATGCTGCAAGACTGGAGCCAGTACGAACGGCTGACGGGTATCCTGCTGCAGAACCATTTCGAAAAGGCCCAAGAAAAACAACGTTTCTTCTATACAGGAAGCAATGGACACATCCGTTTCGAGGTGGACATCGTGCCGTTCGGCGCGATAGCGGAGGACAATCAGGTGGCTTGGCCTCCCGAGGGGTCACCAGTGATGTCGGTACGTTGTTTTGAGGATGTGATGCAGGCGGCCGACAAGGTGACGGTGGAGGGTGACTTTGCCTTCCGGCTGGCGTCGCTTAGCGGCCAGTTTCTCATCAAGCTCGACACCTGGAGCGACCGACGGATGAAGACCAAGAAGGACGCTGCCGATATGGCATTTCTGTTGCAGAACGTCTATATCGCCTATGCATTGACAAGCGACAGGTTGCCGCCTGAGGTGGACACCAACGCGGAGCAGTTCGATGTCATCGTGGCCGGTGCGGAATGGATGGCCGCCGACCTCAAAGGGATGCTAAACGATGAGCACCGCAGCTTCTATGCCGCGATGCTACGAGATGAGTTGGCCAAAAACGAGGAGAGTCCCTTGCTGAACGACCTGCTGGACGTCTCAGACAGCCGAAATTATAAATTATACCACCGTGCGCTTGACCGTATGGTTCAGATATTTGAGCTATGAAGATACAGTTTGTCAGCGACCTGCACCTGGAATTCCCCGAGAACCGTGCTTATCTTGCGGAGCATCCGCTGGAAGTGACGGGCGACATACTGCTCGTCGCGGGCGACACCGCCTATCTTGACCTACCCGACTCGAAGGAGGATACCTATTCTCGGTATGCCTTCTGGAATTGGGCTTCGGAGCACTACCGGAAGGTGATTGTATGCTTTGGAAACCACGATTTCTATGGACACTACGACCTCTCCACCCTACCCGACGGCTTCTGCAAGCAGATTCGGCCCAACGTGCATGCATACTATAATAGTGTGGTCGAGATGGGGGATGTCGACATCATTGTCTCCACTCTTTGGGCGTATATCAAACCCGAGAACTCCTATATGACTGAGCGGGGCGTGAATGACTTCTACCAGATACGGTACAACGGCTACCGTCTTTCGTCCGACACCTTCAATCTTGAGCATGAGCGCTGCCTGAGGTTTGTGAAGAAGGCTGTTTCGGAGAGTAGAGCGAAGTCCAAAATTGTACTAACACATCATGTACCGACGGGGCTGTGCACAGCACCGGAGTTCCGCGGAAGTCTCATAAATGGAGCTTTTACGGTGGAATTGGGCAATTACATTGCAGAATCAGATATTGACTACTGGATTTACGGACACTCGCATAGAAATATCAACGCGCAGATTGGCAACACACGTATCCTCTCCAACCAGCTGGGCTATGTGTCGTATGCCGAGAATCGAGTGAACGGCTTTGACCCAAGGAGATACATTAATGTGTAACTTTGCAGAATTAATACCTTAACGATAACCTTAACCTTGACCTTCACTTTTTTGTATACTATAAGGGGAATGGCGGTTTGAATTAAAAAATATTTGCGTAGTTCATTTATTTTGTGTATCTTATAGCATTTCTTGTTCAATAATGGATGCTTGTTCATTTTTTTTTGAACAAGGACAGACTTCTGACACAAATGATTCATGTTCCATCGATGGAAACCAGCATCAAAAGGTGACTTTTCTGGAATCAATTCCAAAAAAGTTATGACTTTTTGGGAGTTAATTCCAAAAAAGTTGTATATTTGCAGCGTAAAAATTGCATGACATGATTGGGCGCTTTCTTTCCGAAACAATTGAGGATAAGTTATTTAAAGGAAAAATCATTATCCTTTTGGGGGCACGGCAAGTGGGGAAAACCACTTTGCTGAAACAGATTCTGACAAAAAATGAAGAGGTTCTGTGGTTGAACGGTGACGAGATGCAGGTACAGAACCTTTTCAACAATGCGTCGGCAGAGAGACTTCTGTCGGAGTTCGGAAACAACAAGATAGTAATACTTGACGAGGCACAACGCATAAAGGATATAGGGCTGCGACTGAAACTGCTTGCTGATTCGGACAGCGAAATACAAGTGATTGCCACAGGAAGCTCATCTTTCGATTTGGCCAACAAGGTTAACGAGCCGCTGACGGGCAGGAAATGGGAATACCGGATGTTCCCTCTGTCGTTTGGCGAGATGGTGGCACATCACGGGAAGATGAAGGAGATGCGGATGCTGCCCCGCCGTATCGTCTACGGCTACTACCCCGAAGTGGTGATGAACGACGGCAACGAAGTGGAGATACTCAAGTTGTTGACAGATGCCTATCTGTATAAGGACATCCTATCTTGGGAGAACATCAAGCACCCCGACAAATTACAGACACTCCTGCGAGCCCTTGCCTATCAGGTGGGGTCGCAGGTGTCATTCAACGAGCTAAGCCAGATGTGCTCACTCGACAACAAGACTGTGGAGCGATATGTCTCCCTCCTGGAGCAATGCTACATCATCTTCCGGCTGCCCTCTTTCTCGCGCAATCTGCGCCACGAACTAAAGTCGAGCCGTAAAATATATTTCTATGACAACGGCATACGCAATGCTTTGATTGCCGACTTCAATGCTCCCGAAATCAGACAAGACATAGGAGCCCTGTGGGAGAATTTTGTCATTGCCGAGCGTATGAAGAGCAACGAGTACCGCCGCCGGTGGGTGAACTCGTACTTTTGGCGCACGAAGCAACAGCAGGAAGTGGACTACTTGGAAGAGGGAGGAGGAAAACTGAGCGCATACGAGATAAAATGGAACCCGCGCACCAAAGCATCTCTTACCAAAAGCTTCACCGAAGCCTACCCCGGTACCGAGCTACTGGTTATCACTCCAGAAAACATAACCGACTTTTTGAACTAGGTTAGGAAAGATATTAGAAGGAAAATTAAAAATTGATATGATAATAGATTTTAACAACATTGAAGAGTCCGTGATGCCTCACTTCAAAGGGGGCGAGGGCGACACGCGGTCGCGTATCTTCTTCGACGGGCTGAACAAGATTATGCAGGGGCACCTCGACGTGGGTTGCTCCATAGGCTACCACAAGCACGAGACGAACAGCGAGGTGTTCCTCATTACCTCGGGCATCGCGCGTTGCTTATATGATGACGGCGAGGAACGGCTCACGGCTGGCGACTGCCACTACTGCCCCCGCGGCCACTCCCACAGCCTCATCAACGCCAGCGACAAAGAGCCGCTGGAATACTTCGCCATCGTGGCGGAACACAATGTTTAATGCTTGAATGCGTTAATGCTTGAATGCTTGAGTGCTGACGCAGCAAATACTCAAACAATAAAGCAATCAAACAATCAAACAATAACGATGGAATATATTATTGAGAGAAACCGGATATACGTCGTTGAGGGCGGAGAGGAGGTAGGAGAAGTGACGTTCCCACAAAGGGACGGCGTCTATGTCATCAACCACACCTATGTCGACGACCGCCTGCGGGGACAAGGCATCGCCTCTGAACTGGTGCGCCGCGCGGTGGAAGAGATCGAAAGTCGCGGTGGCCGAATGGAGGCCACCTGCAGCTACGCCCAGCTGTGGCTCGCCCGCAACCGCGGTTGCGAAATCACCAGCCCGTTGAGTTGCCCAATACGTTAACAATATTACCATGGAAGAGCATCATAGATTTATGCAGATGGCTATTGAGGAGGCTCGTGAGGGTATCCGGCAGGGGCATGGCGGACCTTTCGGGTGCGTCATCGTGAAAGACGGGGATGTGCTGGCCAAGGCCCACAACCGGGTGCTGAAAAACCACGACGCTACCGCCCACGGCGAGATTATGGCCATACGCCAGGCCGGCGAGGTGCTGGGGACCCACGACCTGAAGGGCTGCACGCTCTACACTACCGGCGAGCCCTGCCACATGTGTCTCTGCGCCATCCTCTGGGCCAACATCAGCAAGGTGTACTACGGCTGCAGCATCGCCGACAACGCTCGCATAGGCTTCCGCGACGAGCATTTCGACGACCTCTTCGGCGGCCGCGACCAGTTGGGCGACCTGATGACCGAACTCGACCGCGAGAAATGCCTACTCCTCTTCGACGAATATAACAATATGACCCACGAGAAATATTAAACAACAGCACACTGAACCACTTAGATAAAGAACAGGCAGACGCCTGCGACGCTGATGACGGCACCGATGACCTCGCGTGCCGTCACTTTTTGATGGAATAACCAGGCGGCGGGGGCAATGATGAGGATAGGCGTGAGGGCGAAGAGGGTCTGGGCGATGCCCGTGGAGGTGTATTGCGTGGCCAGCAGCGAGGCGCTGACGCCCACGAAGGGGCCGAAGACGGTGGCGCCCAGCAGGCACCACATGGCCTTGCGGTCGTGGGCGGCGTGGCTGAGCTTCTGCTTCCAATCCTTATTGAAAACCACCAGCAACACAAAGAACCCTATGAGGCCTATCGAGGCGCGTATCATCGTGGCGGAGAAAGGGACAGAGAACATCAGCGGCACAGGCAGCAGGGCGCCGTCGGGCGCCATCGAAGGGTCGACACCCGCCATCGACAACGCATGGTCATATTTCTCCAAGCCCATCTTGCTCAACACAAGGCCGAAACCTTGGCAGATACCCGCCACCGCAGCGAAGAAGACACCCCGCTTGGGAAGGTGAAAGGTGAGAGGTGAAAGGTGAGAAGCGTTTTCATTTTTTGATAATATCGACATAGCGATGCCACCGAGCGTCACCGCCATGCCGAGGATGGCCAGCCAAGTCATTCGTTCGCCTAACAGCAGGTAGCCGGTGAGGGCCGCCGTGGGGGCCGAAAGGGTCATGAAGAGCTGTCCGAAGCGCGAGCCGATATAGATGTAGCCCTGCATGAGGCAGTAGTCGCCAATGACGTATCCCACCACGCCCGAGAGGGCCAGCCAGAGCCAGGTGTCGCCGTCGGCGAAGCGAGGATATGGCACGCCCAGCAACAGCCACAGCGTCGCCGCCAGCAGCAGGAGCGACATCGTCATGCGCAGCGTGTTCAGCGGCAGCGACCCCATGCGCTTCGATGCCACCTCGGCAAAAAGCGCCGTCGCCGTCCACGACACCGCCACTCCTAATGCTATTGTCTCGCCTATGAGCATGTTAAAGGGTTTAAGAGGTTTAAAAGGTTTGAGAGGTTTGAGAGGTTTAAGAGGGTTAAGAGGTTTGAGAGGTTTAAGAGGGTTGAGAGGTTTAAGAGGTTTAAGAGGTTTGAGAGGGTTATAGGGGGATTTAGAACCAGCCGGTCATGCTTGCGCCGCCGACTGTGATAATAAAGCGGAGGGTTTTGCCGAGAAACATTACCAGCAGCGTTTTCCAAGGGCTGATGCGCATCAGACCCAAAGCGATGGCGATGAGGTCGCCCACCAGTGGCAACCACGAGAAGAAGGCTGCCCACACGCCGTATTTATACACACGGTTGTGTACCTTCATCAGCTTCTCACGATTAATCTTGAAGTACTTCTCGAGCCATTCCCACTTGCAGAGCCATCCCATGAAGAAACTGATCATGCCTCCAAGCGTGTTGCCCAGCGAAGCCACCAAGATGACAACCCACGGGTCGTAGTGCAATGCCAACGCGCCGATGGCCAGCGTCTCCGACGAGAACGGGAGGATGGTGGCCGCCAACATGCACCCCAAGAAGAGGCCGAAAAGTCCTAAATTAGTAAGCATTCCTTCCAGTAACGACCATCAACAGAATTTATTGTATCGGCGCAATAAAAAAGCGCGAACAGCGTTATCATGGCGTATGAATATCCGAAAATCCACCCCCGAAGACATCGACCTTATCCTGAGCATGTATGACCATTCGCGCAGCGTGATGCG
>Ga0310786_10001935_pt1 | contig 32664 bp, 26 predicted proteins | sample AusTroGonzalo_MG_FD_203881 | JGI IMG/M metagenome (GOLD analysis project Ga0310786, IMG submission 203881) | Bovine rumen microbial communities from tropical cattle in Woodstock, Queensland, Australia - Gonzalo_03 (v2) (version 2) | ecosystem: Host-associated > Mammals > Digestive system >...
CATTGAAGCCGTCCTCCAGCCCGTCTGCAATCCGTTTTTCCCAACTACACTTGAATCGGCCCTGTTTCCGTCGCGCCATTCCCAAATCGCCGCCAGACGCTCGTTCACCCCGCCCGCATCGCCTTCACCCCGCCAAATCCGCCTTGTCCCCGTCTTTGTCCAGCCTATTCCCGTTTCCCAACCCCCACCCGCCCCCTCACATTCCCGCCTCGCGCTTCCCCGGCAGCACCGGCATCAGGCGGCACTACGGGCTTTTCTACGGAAACTTGGAAACTTGGGGTGAGACCCCATTCTGGCTTCATTTTTCGCGGGCTGTTTCGCGTTTTCTGCAACTTATCGCATTTCAAGCCTCTTTGCGATGGCGTAAGCCATGCCGCGAGACAGGGGACGCACGAGAGCGACTTTGCGACTCCGACGTGTCTGGCGACGCCCTGATTCACCTCGGTTAGGTATGGGCGGAAGCAAAAGAAACGCGGCAGATTCACCTCACGTATGACATGTCGGGTATGGCGCAAAGCGCGGGTCGGGCGTTACCGGGCGAGCGGCCATGCCAGGGGGGCCGTCGAAAAACGGGTCGGGCGGTCAGCGCCCACGGAGGCGAAAACTTGGGGACAGGCCCCAAGAAAGGCCCATTTTTCAAGGGTCTTGCGGGGTCTGTCCCCGTATGTTTCCTCAAGATCTGACCGCGCGGTGCGTCCCGTCAGAAGTAGCCGCCCTTGTCGATGATCTCGGAAATCGTGTCGCCCTGGCGAACCCACGAGAAGATGTCGACCTCGTTCTTCTCGATTCCCTCGGCACGCAGGAGCACCTCGTAGGCGATTTCGCGCGGTATGCAGATGACGCCGTCGATGTCGCCGAAGATTATGTCGCCTGGCCTTACCGTAACCTTGCCGATCTTGACTGGTACCTGGTAGTGGGTTATCATGCAGCGCCCGAGCGAGCCGTTCGAGACGCGGTACTTGTAGAAGACCGGGAACTTCTGCTCGAGTATCTGCTTCGTGTCGCGGATGCCGCCCGCAATCACCGCGCCGCGTATTCCCTTCGTCATCGCGGTCGCCGTCATGACGCCGCCCCAGAGCGATGCCTCCACGTCGTCGGACGTGTCCCAGACGACGACGCCGTTCGGCTTGAAGTCGTCCAGCATCTGCGCGCGGAACGTCATCTCGCCTTCGATCATGCAGTTCGGCGCAGACTTAACAGTGAACGCCTCGCCGCACACGGTCATCTCGTCGCGGAGCGGCATGATCTCGTGGGGGAGGTTCTGGTCGAGGAGGCACGCCTCGCGCATGACGTCGTTGACGCAGCCGGTGTAGAGCTTCTCGAACCGCTCGCAGAGCTCCTTCACCGGAATCGGGAACTCGTTCGTGGGAATCGACTGGCGCTTTGCGATGAGCCTGTCGAGTTTCATGAGGCCTGCTTCCTTGGCCTTGGTGCGCATATCTGCTAGTGATGGCATGGCATTTTCTCCTTTTGACTTTAGACAGGATTAACAGGATTGACAGGATTAGTTGGAGTTCCAAGTTGAAGTTGGAGAGCGGAATTTACATTTGCGATTTGTGAACAATTGTGACAATTGTCATTTGTGAACAATGTTTCTTTGCGATCTTTGCGTTCTTTGTGGCTAACACATTCCACATTCCTAGTCCCCTGCAACAGAGCTTTCAGGTATCCGTTTGCAAAGAGTCGCCCAAGCGTGAAGTAGCCCGGCGTTCCCTCGGGCGTAAGCTCGCGGTCGTAGGCCATCTCGGGCACATGGTCGCCGCGCACGGGAACATCAAGCCCGAGTTCGCGGTATGTGCGCATGAGCGCGAACTGGTCGGTGTCGCCCTGGTCGTGGAAAAGCTCGGTGAAGTCCTCCTTTGTCCCCTCCACGTCGCGCACGTGGATAAACGCGATGCGCTTGCCGAAATGCCTGGCGGCGTCGGCGAGAGTTTGGACAGGATTAACAGGATTTTCAGGATTGTTTTTAACGCAGAGACGCAGAGACGCAGAGCGAGCAGCGGGATTTGTATTTGTTATTTGTGAACAATTGCGGCAACCGTCATATGTGAACATTAGTTTGAAATTGGCCTGGCAGAATGTGACTGCGTTTGAGGGCGAGGGATAGAGCGCGTAAGCGCGGTCGTATGCCTCGACCGAGCCGAAGATTCGGGCGTAGCCGCCGAGCGATGGCAGGCACGGGTCGTCGGGATGGAGCCCCATCCTGACGCCGCACTTCTCCGCCGTCGGCATGACGGCCTTGATGAAGTATTCGTAATTCGCCCAGACCTGCTCGTGGGAAAGTTTTAACCATGTAGTAGCATGTAGTTCTGCCTGCTCTACCTGTTCTACATGGTTCATCGCTTCCAGCGAAAAGCAGGTCGCCTTTGCGCCGCCGCGGCCTTCGCGCACGCCTGTCCTTGACCAGCCCTTGCCGACCATGAAGTTGTAGCAAAGAAGCTTAATCCCGAGCTTCCCCATCGACTCCAGCAGTTCGCGATAATGTTCAAGCGCCTCTTCTCTGCGCCTCACCCCTGCTAGGGCATCCGCTTCGCGGACAGCCTTCGGCTGGGGGATACGCGACTCTGCGAGAGATAATTCCCCTGCCGCTCCATACTCCTTTATCGGACTCATGTCGAAGGGATCGCCTTCAAGCCCGACGACAGTGAGCCCTGCGTCCTTAAGCCGCCCTACGATTTTAGATAGCGTCTCGTATTTCCACGGATCGGGAAGCCCCGTCAGGTCGGGATTCACCTTCACGATGACGTCCGTTATCCCCATCTGCGGACATAGCTTCCAGAGGGGATGCGGCGTAGGCGGAACAAATTCAACAAGTCTCATGGAAAATATTATACCACCTTTCTGCAATCAGCGGCACAATTAAATATTTGCAAATCAGTCCTGAAAAATTGCAAATTCGCGTCACTCGCGACATTTCCCTGCTCCGCCGCCCGCAGTTCAAGCCCTGCTCCATAAGGCAAACGCACCGCAATAACGCCAATAACTTTACACTTTCCACTCTACACTCTCAACTTCGCCCAGCGACGGCGAAGCTCCACACTTTGTCTTTTTAGTCGCCGATATGGTATAATGCGCAGGAATGCAAAACATCTCTATATCCGGTCACTTGGCGGCGGACGCAATAATGGAAGTGCGTTCGCTCAAGGTCAGCTACGGCTCCTACGAGGCGGTCAAGGGAGTGTCGTTCACGCTAAAGAGAGGCGGCATCCTCGGCATTGTCGGCGAATCGGGCTCTGGCAAGTCAACGGTTGCCAAGACTCTCGTGGGGCTTGAAAAGCCCTCGTCCGGCGAAATACTGCTCGCGCAGGGCGCTTCCCTCCAGATGGTCTTCCAGGACGCGGCAGGTTCGCTCAATCCGCGCATGACGGTCCGCCAAACTCTTTCCGAGACATTGCGAGTGCGCCATTCCAAGAACGCCACGCCCGCGGCGCTTCTCGACAAGGTGGGGCTAAGCCAGGCCGTGCTCGACCAGTATCCCGGCGAAATGTCTGGCGGCCAGTGCCAGCGCGTGTCAGTGGCGAGGGCGCTCGCCTGCGAGCCCGACATCCTTGTCGCAGACGAACCGGTGAGCGCACTCGATGTCTCCGTGCAGGCGCGAGTCCTCAACCTCCTGCGCGACCTCAGGCGCGACCTAGGGCTTTCGATAGTGCTAATCGCCCATGACCTCGCGGTGGTCAAGAACGTATGCGACTACGTGTGCGTGATGGAGAGAGGTCTTTTCGCGGAGTCAGGCCCTCCTGAATCCGTGTTCGTAAACCCGCAAAGCGAATGCGCGAAGCGCCTGCTCGCCGCAGTCCCCGCGATACCGCAAAGCTAAAGGCGCTTGGCTGCCGCGCCTGGAGCGTTCATGATGAACGACGAAGTCGGAACAAGGTGCCTCCATGCGAACGCCTGCTCGTATTCGTCGCAAGGGACGACAGGCACTCGCACGACCTTTCCGTCGATTGTCGCGCTCGCCATGAGCTTCGTCTTCTGCATTGAAATTGCCTGACGTCCCTTGTAGACGAGCTTCGCCGCAACACGCTCCACTCCCGCAGTGGCGACGCACGGCGCTACGGCCTTGACGCCTTCCGGGAACTCAAGCTTCACTTCCCCTTCGAAGCCGTCTTTGCGCACAATGCAAAACTCCACTTTCAGCGGCGTCTTCCTGCTAAGCGGCAGCGTGGAACGCGTGGAATAGACTTCGAACCCAGGCGTCGGGCGGCGGACGTCGAGCCACCACGAATACCCCTTGCCGCCATGGCCTGTGCGGTCCGTCACTTCCGCGATGTATTCGCCGGATTCCGCAAAGTCGTATCTCCCCGCCGGATCGCACTCGCCCTGGGGAATCGTCCCCACGAAAAGCCTGTTGGTGACGTCGTCCCACTGCGCAAGCGCAGGGCCGTCCGCAGATTTCCGCAGCGTAAGGACCGCGTCGAGCGGCGAACCCCGCCGCCGCGCGACGACCTCGAGAATGCGCGGGCCCGGCTCGTCGACAAAAAACGTCTGGCGAGAGACCGCGCCCGGACTCGACACAATCCCGTCCGGCGGACGCGCCCGAACCCTGGCGGGATAGCCCGCTTCGGGATAGGACAACCGGCGACCAGGCGCATTGACTGCAACGGCGTAAACGAAGTCGGCGCGCCCGCGGTATAGAACGTCGTGGACTTCCAACGTAAAATCCCCCTCGGCCTTCGGCGTGAAATAGAGGACGGAATCGGGGCGGAATCGCGATGAATCGTCGGCCCTCGCCACGGCTGCTCCCTTGGAATTGCGCAGGACAAGCGCGATGTTGAAGAAACCCGGCACTGCGTCTCCGACATAAGGCTGGAGCTCCCGTGCCGTCGTGACAAACGCATACTGCCTCTTCTCCGCAAGGCGCAGGCGAAAGACGTCCGTCTCGCCCGGCATTATCTGCCCGTCGAGAACCGCCCCGCCAGTCCGCAGGTCGACGCTCTTAGGTCCGGGATCCGGCCGCGACCTGCGAGGAGGCACATAAAGAGGCTCCGCCGTCCGAGGCGCTTCGCACACCTCGAATGGACGCGGCGCGGAAATCCCGGCGCCAGTGACCACCATGAAACTGCACCACCCGGGTTTCGCGTCCGCATCCGCCGCGACGGTCACAAGCAGCATCTGCTTGAGCGATGGCGATGACTGAAGCGCGTTCCTCGGCGTGAAGAAGTCCCGCTCCACAATGGCGATCTTTCCGGCGTCGAGCGAGCCAAGCGCGCTCCACCATGAATTCGACCGCCACTCTCCGACTACTGCCGGGTCTGCCGGGCGCGTAGGCTCAGCGGGGTTCCCGGCTGCGATGCCGTCAAGCCACGCGGCGATGTGCTTGCGCTGCGCTGCATTGCCAGGCATGGGGAAGTTCGGCACGGCCTCTACCTTTAGGACTTTCAGCGCGGGATTGCCGAAATAGACGCGCTTGACGTTTCGCAGGCCCTGGCCCCCGATGAGGAACCTGTTGGTCGATCCCGCCTGCAAGCCTGCGGGATAGATGTAGCCTGCATACGGATCTGCGCCGGACGCGGCGAAGGCGAAAGACAGGGCAATGGCGGAGGCAAGGCGCTTCATGCGTATATCTCCCTGAGGCGCCCTGCCTCCGATTGCGGCGGAAGGACCGTCATCTTCTTGCCCTGCCTGTTTGGAAGAGGGCCGTCCGGATCGATGCCGCAGAGCTCATAGACGCTGCCGAGGAAGTCCTGCGGCGACACAGGGCGCGAGACTGGCTTCGAGGCAGTCTCGTCGGACTGCCCGACGACGCACCCGCCCTTGAAGCCGCCTCCAGCGACAAGCATCGAGAAGCATGACGCGAAATGGTTGCGCCCTCCGTTCCACGGCGGCTCCCAGCCGACCTTTGGCGTGCGGCCGAACTCCCCTCCCATCCAGACCACGGTCGATTCCAGGAGCCCCCGCGCCTTGAGGTCAGAGAGAAACGCCGCGACCGCCACGTCGGTTTCCGCGCTTCGCTTCTTCATAGTCTCGAAGTGCCGCTTGTGGGAATCCCAGCCGGGGTGGTTGAACGTGACATACGGAACGCCATATTCGACGAGCCTACGTGCGACGAGCAGCGACTGCCCGACTGTCGTGCGGCCGTAGCGCTCGCGCGTCTCGGCGGACTCGAGGGAAAGGTCGAACACCTTCGCGGCGTCTCCCTCGGCGATGCGGCGAGCCTCCGCGCCTGCCGCGTCAAACGCCGCCGCCAGCGCGGCGTTCGGCGACCCCTCCGACGGACGCCACGCGTCGATCTCGGCCAGCATCTCAAAGCGCCTCTTCGCGATTTCCGGCGTCACGCCCGCCGGCGGCACAATGCCGTCGACGACGAAACGCGCAGAGTTGGGCTGCCCGCCGGTGACGAGGGGCGCTGCGTCCGCGCCGAGGAACCCGACCTCGCTGAAGCGCCCTTTCGCGCTCGTCAGAATCACGTATGGCGGAAGCTCCCCATTATACGCGCCGCACTTCGCCTGGGAAATCACGGCCCCTATCGCAGGGCATATCTCGCCTCCGCCGGGAAGCCGCCCTGTCTGCATGAGATACGTCGCGCTCTCGTGCCCGTTGTGCCGGTGGGTCATGGTGCGGATTATGGAATAGAGGTCTGCGCATTTGGCGAGCTCCGGCCACCATTCGTGCACTTCCATCCCCGGCACGTTGGTGGGAATCGCCTTCAGCCCGCCGTTGAAGTCCCGCGGCGCATTCGGCTTCGGGTCGAATGTCTCAAGCTGGCTTGGGCCGCCCCAAAGCCAGATTTCAACGACGCTCTTGGCCTGTTTCATTCCCCAAGTCCTCCCGCCCGTCAGGTGCGAAGGAGAAATTCCTTCGAGTTGACGAGGCTCCATGCAAGTTCGCGCGGAACCTCAGACCAGCCGCGCTTGCCGCGCCTCTTGCGCTCGCCGTCGAGGAACCCAAACTCGCGAGCCGTCGGAGCGCGGGATATTAGCCGCCAGTAGATGTCGTCTATTCGCTCCCTGAAGCCCGCCTTTTTCCCGCTCGCCTTTACCATGTTGTCTATCTGGCGGGCGAGGCTGCCGGAATTGAAAAGGTAGAGCCGCTGCTTCGCCGTGACGTCGCAGCCGCGTTCGGACTCGAGCCCAGTATCGCGCGTGGGGCGGCCGAAGAGAGTGAGGAATCCGCTGGAAATCGAGCCGTCTTCGATGCACACCGTCCTGCGCGAAGGCGGCAGGAACGAGAACGGCTCTGGCGCAGGCGAGAAATACTTCCTCTCTGCGCCTCCAAGCGAGCAGAATGCATCGTCCAGGACCTCCGCGTCAAGCCGCCGCGCGGGGAAGCCCCCCCGTCACCGATCCCCGCGCATACTCTTCGGAAAGGGCGATTTCGCGGATCGCGTCCTTGATTTTCAACGTGCCGCCGCCAGCGCAGGCGGCCGAGTCCGCGCCAAACAGCCAGCCGCGCAACCGTCGGCGGAAGGCCGAGGCAACTTCGTCGCGGGCATCGGCGAAAAGGCGCTCGCAAAGTTCGCCTCGCCTGTCCGGCCCGTCGACATAGACGATCTCCTCCTTCCACTCGCGGGTGTTCTTTATCTTCACGTTCTCGAAATACGCCGCGAGCTCCGCCCTCCTCTCAGGCGAAAGCTCCGCCGGGGCGATGCCAAGGAACGTCTGGGCCGTTGCCTCCGCCCATCCCTCCGGCGTGCGATTGTCGGTGGCGCGGAAGAAGTTCACCTCGGCGTCGCGGAAGTCGCTTCCCTGAGATGTCAGGAGCGCACGTCCGAAAGACGCCCACGATTCATTGCCCTTCACAAACCTGCGGATGCGCCCATGATAGACGTAAACGGCGTTCGGCCACAAGTTGATCGGAAACTCGCTCTTCACCCTCAGGACGTCGCAAAACCGCATTCCCCAGTAGTCTGCGAAGTCGTCCGAGGCGAGCAGCCTCTCAACGAGTTCCTTTCTGCGGTTGGGCCTGCCGCCGAGGACATATGACTTTGCCTCCTCCTTCGACGGTATGCGTCCCGCAAGGTCGAGATAGAGCCTCCGTACCATCACGGAGTCGGTCGCCATGCCGTCCGGCGTCTCCCAGGGCGATGCGGCGGCGAACGGAGACGCGGACCGCTCCACCGCCGTCGCAGGCCAGGCTGCGAACGCCACCGCGCCTCCGATAAACGCCCTTCTTGTCGCAGTCATTTCCATTGCGTTGCATCCGATTCGATTTCGAAAAGCCAGTCCGGCCGGCACACGTCGGCCACGATTGCGCGTGTGTGCGCCGCCGGATACTCGGGATGCACGGCAAGCCACCTCTCCCAGTGCGCCCGGCACGTCTCGTCCTTGAGATAGACAAGTGCGCCTGTGACGTCGCCAAACGACATCCCGCGCGACGAATAGATCGCCGCGACTGCGTTCATCGCGCAGTCTATCTGCCGCGCGACGTCGCCGACGTGCGCGACGTCGTGGCTATTTGGCTCGATCGACGCCGTACCGGAGACTATGACGCGACGCCAGCCTGGAGTGCGCACTTCCGCGGCACGGGAGAAACTCGATCCGTATTCGAGCGCGGGACACTGTAGCGGGCTTGGCAGGGCCTCGACCTCCACGCTCCCCGCCTCCTTCGCCTGCGCGGCAAAGGCGCCAAGGACTATCCGCGCCGGAGAGCCGCAAGACCAGCCGATCCCGGTGGATGCCGGAACGAAGCGCCCGTAAACGCCGCGCGAGCGGAAGAAGCGGTCGCGAGCCTTGTTGAGCTCGCCGTACCACTCGAGGATGCGGTCGGCGTAGAGCCATGTCCGGACGACATGCGAGAAATCCATGCCGATTGACGAAAGCTCCCTCTCCACGCCCTCGAAAGCGGAAACCGCCTGGTCGAAGGCGGAGGCCGAGACGTCTGCCGGCCCGACGCGCGTGAGAAGCGCGTAGCGCCCCCAGGCGTCCTCCGTGACGATGCCGTGAGGCGTCTCTAGCGCCTTCTCGCCCGGCATCGAGAACCCGATGTCGGGAAATTCCGCCGCTCTATCACATTCCGCCATGGCGAGAATCATGCCAGGAACAAATGCATCTTCAGCGAGCGTTCCCGACCTGAAACCTCTTTCTGTGAAAGTCTGCGACGTCGTTTACAAGCGCATTGACCGTTCCCGTCTCGACCGCTCCCCATGCAGACCACGAATTCATGAAAAGCCCTGCCGGCAGCACAGGCAGCCAGATGAAGTAGCGCACTTCCTCCGCCTTGGCCGACGTATAAAGAATCTTCCCCTGAAGCGCCAGTTCGGCGATTCCGTCGAAAGTTGACCTTTCGACGTTTGGCACCAACGTAAACGTGCAGCCGGAAAGCATTCCGAGAATTGACGACTCGGCTTCGGCAACGTAGCCTTGATGGAACCTGAAAGTCAGGTGGTACGACTCCTCCACATCCCTTGCGCCATAGGTAACCTCGGAAAAGAGCCCTGTGTCTTTCAGCGCCATCTCGACCTTCTCCCTAAGGCCAGAGGCATCTGGCGAGGCCGCCACGTCAGAGCCATCCCTCTTCAGCACGATGCTGTAGCCGATGGGGATTTTCTCGTCGGTTCTCGCCTCGCAGTTCCTGACAGGCGCATTTGCAGTGTAGCCGGCATCCCAGGCTATGCATCCGGAAAGGCACAAAGCCGACAATGCCACGAAAAATACATCAGCGCGCATCTTCCACCTCCACTTTGCGGATCAGGGATTCGTCGGCGAGGAAAGGAGCCAAGTCCCTGCGGGTGCGGATCGGCGTTCCGTTGATCGCCTTCAGAACCTGACCGCGCTTGACGCCGTCTCTCTCCGCCTGCGATCCGCGAAGGACCGCAAGCACCCGCACGGTTATCGGGGAGTTCGCCTCCTCGGTCGGCAGGCGTTTCGGGACGAGCCAGCTGACTCCATAGACTTTCTCCACGTCGGTCTTCCTGAAGAACATCGCGTCATGGTCGTAGATGTCGAGGCTTTTCTGTACGGCGACAGGCGTCATCGTCGTGCTGGTCGAGACGCCCGAGCAAAGGCCGCCCCTTGGCGCATGGCCGCGCCTCCAGTGAACAGGGGCGCTCGTGAAGAAGGAATGATAAGTGTGGGTATACGACGGCAGGTACATGACCGACGTATATTCCCTTGACTCCTTGAAGCGGACATCCAGGAGAACCAGCGACGCTCCATGCTTCGCGGCGACGTCCACTGCGCATGACATTGGGCAATACGGCGACTGGAACGAGCTCGACCCCACCTGGACGTAGCCCTCCTCGATCAAGTCAAGGACGTCCTCCTCCGTGGTGACAGTCCTGATGGCGACAGACTGCCTCTCCACGGCCTCAGCCACGCCGCGCGCACCGCCGCAATCCACGTAGAATCTTTCGTAGCTGTTGGTGAAGCAGCCTGTCCCTGCGAGCGAAAGCCCCAGGAAGGCGAACATCCTCACATTGAAACCAGTTTTCATACTGTACATTATACCATATTCAAGGCGAAGAAAAACCAAACCCAACCCAAAAATGGTATAATACGCGTTTACAAGAAGGGCATTGAAGCAACATGGCAGACGTTTCAGGAATAAGAAAGTTCAAAGACGCGGAAGACTACCGCAAGAACTTCGTCGTGAGATCGGAGATAGACAGGTATCTTCCCGGCGGAAAGCATTTCATCGACGACGCCCTCATAACGGGGCTCCTTTCGAAGACCAAGGGCGTGCCGGCGGATCCGGCGCGGGTGCGCGAGATAATCGCAAAGGCGGAATCATCCTGCGAAACCCTCGAGCCGGAGGAGACGGCGGTCCTCATGCAGGTCGAGGACCCGGAGCTTTTCGAGGAGATGAGGGCCGCGGCGGACCGCATAAAGCGCAAGGTATATGACAACCGCATCGTCATGTTCGCGCCCCTCTACGTCTCGAACCTCTGCGTCAACGGCTGCAAATACTGCGGGTTCCGCGACGGCAATGCCGAGCAGAAGCGCCGCGTCCTCACGATGGACGAGCTCAAGGAGGAGATCGACGTCCTCGCCGGCCGTATCGGGCACAAGAGGCTCATCGCCGTCTACGGCGAGCATCCCACCACTTCCACGGAATACATCGCCGAGACCATCGAGACGTGCTATGCGAGGAAGGTGCCCGCGCCGAAGACCGGGAACCTCAACTCCATCCGCCGCGTGAACGTGAACGCAGCCCCCCTTCCTGTCGCGGACCTGAAGGTTCTCCGTTCCGTAGGCATAGGGACTTTCCAGGTTTTCCAGGAGACATACAACCGGAAGCTTTACGAGCAGATGCATCCGAAATGGAGCGTCAAGGGCGACTACGACTGGCGCACTACATGCTTTCACCGCTGCATGGAGGCCGGGGTCGACGACGTGGGGCTCGGCGTGCTGTATGGCCTCTGCGACTGGAGATACGAGCTTCTCGCAACCGTCCTCCATGCGCGCGACCTCGAGCGCTGGTTCAACATAGGCCCGCACACGCTGTCGTTCCCGAGGCTTGAGCCTGCAAGCGGCACGAAGGTGCCGGAGGAAAGCCCGTGGCTCATCGACGACGCCACGTTCGCGAGGATCATCGTGATAGCGAGGCTGTCGATCCCCTATACCGGCATAATCATCACCGCAAGGGAAAGCCCTTCGTCGCGCAACCGCGTCCTCGACTGCGGCATGACGCAGCTCGACTGCTCGTCCAACATCGCGATAAAGGGCTACAGCGACTTCGCCTGCGAATCCCACCAGGAAAAGGACCGCCAGCAGTTCATGCTCGGCGACACCCGCACGATCGACGAAATGGTCCGCTTCCTCGCAAGCCGCGGGACGATCACGAGCTTCTGCACGGCGGGCTACCGCTGCGGCAGGACGGGAGGATGCATAATGGACGCCCTCAAGACTGGCCGCGAAGGCAAGTTCTGCAAGATAAACGCCGTGCTGACGTTCAGGGAATGGCTCGACGACTTCGCATCGAAGGAGACGTGCGAAATCGGCGGAAAGCTGATCGAGCGGGAACTTGCGGAAATCAAGGAGTGGCTGCCGAAGTTCTACCCGACGGTGATGAAGCAGTACGAAGCGACCTGCCGCGGGGAAAGGGACCTCTTTTTCTGAGATCCCTTCCCGGCGGAAGCCTCACTTCGACACGCGTTTCATCCGGTATCCGTTGAACTTGTCCGTGTTGTAGAGCGGCTGTGCGGAATCTACCGGCAGACCAAGGGCCTTGCGTATCGCGAGGAAGTCCTTGACGGACTTCGGTCCCACCTGCTGGAGCTTCCCGCCATGTCCCGAGGCAAGCAAGAGGACCTGGCAGTATGCGTCGGCGTTCTCCGCGAACCACTCGGCCTCCTCTATGTCGCGCGCACCGCAGATTATGCCGTGGTTCTCCATGAAGACCACGTTCGACTTCTTCGACATGGCGGCGACGTTCGCCGCGACCTCGTCGGTCCCCGGGGTGCCGTAGGGCGCGAGGGGGATCTGGTTGAAGAATATGTCGGCTTCGGGGTTTATGCCGTTTGGCGGCACCTTGCCCGCGAATATGAAGGCGTTGCAGTGCGGCGGATGGCAGTGGACGCAGGCGTCCCAGCCGGCCGTCTTCATCATGGCGATGTGGACCTTCACCTCGCTCGTCCTCGGACGATACCCGCAAAGCTGGCCGGCCGCCATGTCGACGAGGCAGATGTCCTCGCGCTTCATAAAGCCCTTGCAGCAGAGCGTCGGGGTGCAAAGGACAAGATCCTCGCCGACCCTGACGGAGAGGTTGCCGCCGTTTCCGTCGGTATAGCCGCGCTCGTAGATGCGCCTTCCCATTTCGCAGATCGCGTCCTTGACCTTGTTTATCGCCGCAGAGGCGAAGAACCTGTCAAGCTCGCGGCGCGTCTTGGGCTGCGGGCCCTTTCTCCAGTCGTATATCCTGTTGACTAGAGGCGGGTTTATGTATAGCTTGCTGTCCATAATCGATTCTCCTTTTTGCTTCCAATTGCTACCTGACGATTGCGGCGCGGGCCTCGGCAAGGTCCTTGAACTCGCCTGCCGCAATCATCTGGACGATGAGGTTGCCTATCGCAGTCCCCTCCGTCGGGCCAGCGAACACCTCGAGCCCGGTGGCGTCGGCCGTAAGGGCGTTGAGATACCTGTCCTGGCTGCCGCCGCCCACGATGTTTATGGAGGTATATGCGCGGCCAGTGACTTCGGAGAGATTGCGTATCGCATCCGCATAGCATTCCGCAAGCGACTTGTAGACGCACTGCATGAGCTCGCCCACCGTCTCCGGCGGCTTCCCGGACGCGGCTGCCGCGGCAACCACCTCGGCAATCATCGACTCGGGGTTCATGAAGCGGTTGTCGTTCACGTCGACCGTCGTCTGGTAGTCCGAAGCGCCGCGGGCAGACATCTCAAGGTCGGCAAACGAGTACTTTCGGCCGCTCTCGTAGTCTGAAAGGCCCTTCAATGCCTCGGCGGTGTCGAGGGACTTCCTGCCCTCGACATAGCTTACGCCGTTCAGCTCGCGCCGTATGGACTGGATCATCCAAAGTCCCATGATGTTCTTTAGGAACCTGTAGCGCCCCCATGCTCCGCCTTCGTTCGTGAAGTTCGCAAGGCAAGCGGCCTTTGTCGTTATCGGCTTCTCGCTTTCGACGCCGAGGAGCGACCATGTCCCGCTTGAAAGGTAAACTGCCTTGTCGTCGCGCGCCGGGACGGCCAGATATGCAGAGCCCGTGTCGTGCATGGCAGGCAGCACAACCTTCGTTCCCCTGTATTCCCCGACGGTCGCGCCAGGCATCTCAAGCTTTCCGAAGATCCGCTCCGGAAGTCCCAGTTTGGAGATAAGCTCCCTGTCCCAGTCCTTATTCGCGGCATCGAGTAGAGCCGTTGTTGAAGAGTCCGTGTATTCGTGGACGATGTTGCCCGTAAGCCGGTAGTTTATGTACTCCGGCACCATGAGGAAGTGCGCCGCGCGTTCAAGCTGCTCAGGATGCTCCTTCTTGAGCGCCCAAAGCTGGTATATCGTGTTGTACGGCGCCTTCTGGAGTCCGACGCGGGCATAGAGGTCGGCAAAGGAGATGACTTCCTTTTCGATCTCGGCGTCTGCGCCCTTCGTCCTCGCGTCGCGATATGCGACGGAGTCGCCGATGCGGTCGCCCTTTTCGTCGAGAAGCACGAAATCGACGCCCCACGTGTCTATGCCAATGGACTCTACGGGCCCCTTGGCGAGCGCGGCGTCGATGCCGGACTTAACCGACTCGACAAGTCTGTCGATGTCCCAGCAGTCATGTCCGCCAATGCGCACCTGGCTGTTGTCGAAGCGGAAGACCTCCTCAAGGAGAATCTTGCCGCCTTCGTTTCTTCCTATTATGTGCCTCCCGCTGGAGGCACCGATGTCGATAGCGAGATAGTTTGCCATAGTTCCTCCGTATTATACCAAATCCGCGCAACTTGCGGCGTCATTTGCGGACGATTTCGTCCTCGATCTCCTTGCCTGAGTTTTCGTTGCGGCCAAGCGCCTTGTTTGCGCCCCTCTTGACCTTGCGCCACACGACGCCAAAGACCACGCCAAGCGCGATGGCGACGCCGGCGAGCGCCTGTATCGTATATGACATCACAGACGGATCTACATACGAGAGCATCATCTTTTGTTCTCCTTTCCCTTGTCCTTTCGGGCTATGAGCGAATCGAGTATGTACGCTCCGGCGACAGCCCCCGCTTCGCCGGGATTGAAAAACTCCCTCTCGAAGAGGGCGTCTATGTTGCGGGCGAACCTGTCGGGGTTCGCGAGCATCTCGGACACGGCGGCTGCGGCCAAGGCCATGTCGTCCGGCGGCACCGCCACGCCGACCTCGCCGCGGAACGAGATGTCCGTGGGCACGAGGGGAACCTTGCGCCACTCTGGGTTTATCACCTTCATGGGGGTGTCGATGAAGAGGGTCGGCCGCCTCGTCATGTAGGCGAACTCGTAGGCGATGCCCGACCAGTCCGTCACGAGAACGTCCGAGTCGCACATGGTGGAGGGCTTCGAGAAGTCGATCTCGAGCTCGACCCCAGCCCGCCCGCGATAGCGGCTTTCGAGGGCCTGGATCTTCGCGGGGAAGCGCTTTGCGTACTGCGGATGCGGCCGCAGGACGACTGTCGCCCCAAGAGGCAGCAGGGCGTCGACGAGCGCATCAAGGCACGTGTCGAAGATGTTGTCGGCCTGGTGGGAGTTTGCGACCATGATCCGCCGCGCCACGCCGGTGCGCGGCTTCGGATCGAGCCTCGGCAGCGTGTCGAGAAGCGGATACCCGGACTCCACGAGCTTCTTTGGCTTAAGCCCGTATATGCGCTCCGTCTCGCGATGCTCGGCGACTTGGAAAGGGCCGTTGCACATGATGGTGTCGAAGTTGTCGAAAGCGCCCTTCCGGTAGCACATGTGCACTGACGTGGGGCCGTGGTCGACATATACGTACTCTACGTCGCGGCGGACGTAAGAGCGCTTGATGTGGTATTTGCCGAGGTCAGGCGTAGTCGTCACGACCATGTCGGCGTCCATCTTCATCATGAGGGGTATGATGCGAGAGCTACCGATGAAATAAGGGCGAATGCGCCTTTCTTCCCCGACTGCGGCGGGGTGGGCGAATATGGCGTCGCCGGGGTCGTTCGTCACGTAGTGGATGACGACGTTGGAATGGGCGAGCAGCCACTCCACTACAGACTTGAAATACTTGTAGTAGCCCCCTCCCTCGGAGCAGAGCACAAGGTGCTTGTTGGCCACGCCGAAGAAGCTGCGGTAGTCGGCCTTCTCGCGCCTGCGGTCGTCGCCGGAGACGACGTTGCGCCGCTTTATGTCGGCCTCGAACCTCCTGAGCTCGGCCTGCGACCGGCGGAGCTTCGGATAGTCTATGTGCTTCTTCGGGGGAATGCACAGGTTCTCGCACCACTGGACTACGATGGAAAGGACGTTGCTCACTGCCCAGTAGAGCCCGACGCCGGCCGCGACGAAACAGCCGAGGAAAAGCGATATGCAGATCGATATGCCGTTCGTCGTGATCTGCTGCGCCCTGCTCTGCTCCCGCTGAAGGGGGTTGAACACGTTCTGCGACGCTCCGAGAAGCCACGCCGCCGCGCCGGCGAGCAGCGGCACGAGCCAGACGATTCCGCCGTCAGTCCACGGGACGCGCGCTATGAGGGGCTTTTCCGCGCCGGGGACCGCAAGAGAGTCGCCTATGCCGTATATCACCTTTACAAAGCACATGAGGATCACGATCTGAAGCGCAAGCGGCACAAGCGAAAGCATGGGATGGTACTTCCTGCGCTTGAAGAGCGCAGCAGTCTCGTCGCCAATCGCGTCCTTGTCGCCATAGCGCTCCATCTTTATGCGGTTGGACTCCGGCATCAGCTGGACCATCCTTATCGAGTTCGCCTGGCACCAAAGCGAGAGGGGAAACTGCAGGACCTTGGTGAAGAAGGTGAATATCACTATGTCGGCCCAGTAGTTCGGGCACCACGAATGGCACCAGTCCATCAGCCATGCAAAGAACTGAACGAGGGCGTCCATTGCTACGAAAGAGCCTCCTTTGCCGCGGCCAAGACCGCGTCCTGATCGTCGGCGAGCCCGCAGTAGAGCGGCAGCCTCACGAGAGTGTCGGCATAGCGGTTGCAGTTCGGGAACCTGCCGTCGTCCGGCAGCGCAAGACCGCTACGCGCGCAGAGCCCCCGGAAGAAATCGGATGAGTGTAGCGGCAGATAGTGGAAGACCGTGAGTATCCCGCGCTCGCGCATCTTGGCGATGAAGAGGGTGCGGCGCTCGAGGTCCGGGAAAAGGAGATAGAACATATGGGCGTTGTTCGTCGCAAAGTCCGGAATGACTGGGAGCTTCACGTCTGCGCCAAGGCCGGAGAAGAAGTCCATGTACCTCCCCCAAAGGCGCTTGCGCTCCGCCTGTATCTCGTCGAGATGCTCAAGCTGCGCATAGAGGAACGCCGAGACTATCTCCGTAGGCAGGAACGACGAGCCAGTATCCACCCAGCCGTACTTGTTCACCTCTCCCCTGAAGAACTCCGCGCGGTTGGTCCCCTTCTCCCATATTATCTCGGCCCTTCTGGCGAAGCGACCGTCGTTCACGACAAGCATCCCGCCCTCGCCAGATATTATGTTCTTCGTCTCATGGAACGAAAACGCGGCAAGATGGCCTATGGACCCGAGCGGACGGCCCTTGTAAAAGGAATCCACAGCCTGCGCGGCGTCCTCCACGACGACAAGGCCGTGCCGCTCGGCGACCGCCATCACGGCGTCCATGTCGCAGGCGACGCCTGCATAGTGGACTGGCACTATCACCTTGGTACGCGGAGTAACAAGGGACTCGATGGCGGCCTCGTCGATGTTCGGCTGGTCCTGGCGGCTGTCGGCGAACACGACCGTCGCGCCCTGGCGCACGAAGGCCAGCGCGGAAGAGACGAAGGTGTATGACGGCACTATCACCTCGTCGCCGGGGCCGACGCCCGAAAGGATCGCCGCCATCTCCAAGGCATCCGTGCAAGACGTCGTGAGCAGGCACTTGGCGAACCCGTAGCGGCTTTCGAAGAACGACTGGCACTTCGCCGTGAACATCCCGTTGCCGGATATCTTGCCGCTCTCCACGGCCTTGCGGATGTACTCAGTCTCCTTCCCAGTCATGTAGGGCCTGTTGAAATGTATCATGCGAGAACCTCCTCGTATGCGGCAAGGGTCTTGCCCATCATCGTCTCGGAACCATACAGCGAGCGCACTGCATCGCGCGCCGAACCACCCTGGAACGACTCCACAGAATCAAGGACCTCGGCCGCGCCGCCGAACTTCCTTAGAAGGCGGACTGGTTTCTCCATCGCAAGGGCCTCGGCGACCGAAAGGCCGAACGACTCCGGTTTCACGACGTTCCCCGAGACGACCTCGTCGGCTACGGAAAGGCACTCAGGGATGTCAGGCCTTCCACCGGCGAATACGACCGAACCCTCAGGGCACGTGTTCGCGGCGAGCGCCTTGAGCTCGCCGAGAAGGCCCTCTTTCCCGTCGAGCGCGGCACCGACTATGACAAGCCTGCGCCGCGAGAAGCCTGGCGGAGGCCCCTTGGCGACAAGGCCCGAGAAATCGCGTATGACGGCGTCAAACCCCTTCAAGGGGGTTATGCGCCCGATGGCCATCGTGACATGGTCGCCCTTTTCAATCCGCCATTCCGCGCGTATCTTCGCAACGGCAGAGGGATCCACGGCCGCAGGGTCGAAGCGATCAAGGTCGACGGAATTGGGAATCACCCGGATGCGCCTGTCGAGCGAGCCTGCGCCGCGCTTCGCGCCGTAGTTCGCAATTAGGAAGTCGGCAAGGAACTTAGATGGCGCTACCACCAAGTCGCCGCGCGTCATGACGGACGAATAGAAGGACACGCTGTTGGCTCCGTGCGCATACGTTATCCACGGAAGGCCAAGAGACCTGTTTGCCATGACGAACAGCCAGGCCGGAACGCGCGAGTGCGCGCACACAAGCGTCTCGGGAGAGGCGACAGACTTGAGGAAACGGCGCAATGCGGCGGCGCGGGCGAAGCTTGTCAGCGGGTTTTTGGACTTGAGGTCCATCGCAACGTGCCGAGCGCCGTCGCGCTCCAAGGTCTCCACAAGCCTACCGCCTCTTGAAACCACTATCGACTCGTGCCCGGCGCGGACAAGATTGCGGCTCAGTGCGAGGACGACGCTCTCCACGCCGCCCTGCTCCATCGCAGGAACTAAATGCACCGTTCTCAAGATATCCTTATCTTCCCCGAAGCAGTGCGGGGGAACGGCTCTGTACGCACGACGGTGCGCTTTATGCGCTTATAAACAGGAAGTTCAAGGTTGAGCTGTCCTACCGCCCGCAAGATGAAGCTCTCCGGAACCGATCCATATATCTCGGCCTTTATCTCGCGCATCTCGCCACCGCCGGTGACAACGGCCTCGAGGACGCCGGGAATCGCGAGAATCAGCGCCTCAAGCTCCTCCGGCGCCACTTTCTTGCCGGACGAAAGCACTATCGTCCGCGAGGCGCGGCCGGTTATCCATACGCAGCCGTCGGCGTCGATGCGGCCGATGTCTCCCGTGTGGAACCAGCCGTCGGCGTCGATTGCGGCCGCCGTCTTTTCCGGCTCGAGGAAGTAGCCCTTCATCACGGAAGGACCCCTGATGAGAAGCTCGCCTTCCGGCGACACGGACGTCTCGACGAGCGGGTTCTTGGAGACGAACCCTGCGCTGCCGATGCGAGGCAACCCCTCTGGCGACTCCAGCGAATACAGCGACGTCGTCTCGGTAAGCCCGTACCCTGAAAGCATCTTTACGCCGAGCGACGACACGTGCTCGTATGTCCTGCGAGGCAACGGTGCTCCGCCAGTGAGGATCCAGTCGATCTGGAATCCCAATGCCTCCACCGCCGACTTGCCGCGCTGGGATATCTTCGTCGCGAGTATCTCCGCAAGCGCCGGCACCAGAAAGAGGAAACTCGCCCGGAACCGCTCCACTGCGTCGAATATCCGCCGGAAATCCGGGCAAACGCCGAGGGAGACGCCCGCGCACAGCATGAAGTAGGATGTGCAAAGCCCGAAAATGTGGTGCAGCGGAAGCAGCATCAGGGAATTGGAGCCCGGCCTCACATTTAGGACGCGCATGGCGGAATCGACGAATGCCTCGATCCCGCCGACCGTCAGCTCGGCCCCGCGAGGGCTCGAAGTCGTCCCCGACGTGAACATGATCATTGAAGTCGCGTCCGCCGACACTGCCGGCGCACTGTTCCATATGCTGTCGGACGGCCTGAAGGCGCTGCGCATTTTGCCAAGGTACTGTTCCGTCTTGATAGAGCCAAACGCAGCCACAGTCAGCCCGGGGACCTTGCGGGCCACGTCCGCGGCCTTTTCTCCGTAAAGCGACGAATAGGCGAGCGCGGCCGCACCGACGAACTTGAGGCGGTCGGCGATCTCGTCGCTTGAAAGATCCATGTCAAGGGGCACGACCGTCGAGCCGGAGAAGATGATTGCCGCGTGGCAAACCATCCATTCGTATGAATTCTCCCCGAGCAGCGCGATCCTCGAGCCAGGCGCAAGCGTGGTTACAAGCCGCGCGACCAAGTCAATGTCGTCGGTAAACTGCCGCCATGTTATCGGCAGGGCCCTGTCGCCGGAGGCTATGAGGAAGGCCACGGAATTCGGAGCCTCCTCGCGTATCCTCCTGAACGTCTCGAAGAGCATTGTCAGTGCTGGACGTAAGTCCCGTCGACCTCTTTCCAGGCGCGACCGGCGAAGTACTCCGATATTGCGGTGTCGTACGCCGCCGTGTGGGCGAAGGCCTTCTTCATGAGCCTGAAGCGAGTGTCGAACCCAAGGGTGCCGCCGTGCGCAGAAAGCTCGCCTGCTATCTCGGCGTAGTCGAGGGGATCCGTCACGGACGCGACGCGCAGGTAGTTCTTGGCCGACGCCCTCACCATGCACGGGCCTCCGATGTCGATGTTGGTCCTGGCCATCTCCGGAGTTACGCCCTCCTTGGCCACTGTCTGGCGGAAAGGATAGAGGTTCACGACGACCATGTCTATCGGCTGCGCGGAAAGCCGCTTGAGGTCAGCCTGGTGGGCGTCGTTGTACTTCTCGGAAAGAAGCCCGAGATAGATCTTGAAGTCAAGCGTCTTTACGAGCCCTCCCTGCATTTCGGGCTGGCCTGTATAGTCGGAGACTGCGACAAGCGTATCCGCCGCGGCGTCTCCAAGTATCTCGCGCACCTTGGAGTAAGTTCCGCCGGTCGAATATATCTTGACTCCGGGGCAGGCCGAGACAAGCGCCGGGACGAACGTCTCCAGCCCCGTCTTGTCGCTCACGCTCATAAGCACGTTCTTGATCTGCACGCGGTTGTCGGTTTCCGTCACGATGTTCAGCGACATTTCGGTCTCTTCCTTTCTTTAATGTTCATGCGGCCCTTCGCCGCCGTTTCCATGCTTTCCGCGGCCCTGCCCGAAGTCTGGCTGACGCCGCCCTTGAAATCCCATGTGCCCGTGCCTTTTGCGGTTGTTCCTGTTCCTGTTCGCCGGATGGACCCACTGCGGCTTCTGGGGCTTTGAGGGAGCGCCGCCGCTACCTGACGCGTCGGAGCCTTGCCCTTCGAAGTGGAAAGGCTGGCCTTTGTCGACCGGTATCGACTTTCTTATGAGCCGTTCCACGGCCTTGAGCTGGCCGCGCTCCTCCGGCGACACAAAGGAAATCGCAGAGCCCGACTCGCCGGCCCTGGCCGTGCGCCCTATGCGGTGGATGTACGACTCGGTCTCAAGCGGAAGCTCCATGTTTATGACGCAGCTGACGTCGGGGACGTCGATTCCCCTGCTTGCGATGTCTGTGGCGACGAGGACGCGCACATTCCCTCTCCTGAAACCGTCAAGCGCGCGCGTGCGCTGGCCCTGCGTCTTGTCGGAATGTATCGCCGCGCACATGATCCCCTCGCGCGAGAGTTTCTTCACGACGCGGTCCGCGCCATGGCGCATCTTGGCGAAGACTATCACCTTCGACCATTCGGGGTGGGTCTTGAGAAGATGCGCAAGAAGGGAGTCCTTCCGAGCCTTCTCCACGAACATGACGGACTGGTTGATCTTCTCTACCGCCGGAGTCTCCGGCGATATCTCTATCTTCACGGGATCGGAAACGAGCTCGCCCGCAAGCTTCGCGATTGCGGGCGACATCGTGGCCGAGAAGAAAAGAGACTGGCGCTCCGCCGGAAGCTTGGATATGATCCTCTTGATGTCCGGCAGGAATCCCATGTCGAGCATCCTGTCGGCCTCGTCGAGGACAAAGCACTCCACCTTGTCGAGGTAGAGTATCCCCTGCGTCATGAGGTCTATGAGCCGCCCGGGGCAGGCAATGACGGTTTCCGCGCCCTTCTTTATGTCCTTGACCTGCCCGAACTGGCTTACGCCGCCGAACACGCAGGCAAAAGGAAGATTCGCGTATTTCGAGTAGCGCTTTACGTTTTCAGCCGTCTGGGCGGCAAGCTCGCGCGTCGGCGAAAGGACGAGCGCCCTCGGGTGGCCGATGCGGCGGGGTCTTCGCTCGATTACGAGGCGGTTGAGGATCGGCAGCATGAACGCAGCCGTCTTGCCCGTGCCGGTCTGGGCGATGCCGATTAGGTCCCTGCCGTCAAGAAGATGCGGGATGGCCTTTAGCTGAATGGGCGTCGGCTCGGAGTAGCCAGCGTCACGCACCGCGTGCTGGATTCGCTGGTCCAACCTGCCGAAAACATTGCCTTCAAACATAACCCTTGCCCAGGCGGTCGCCGGAATAGCGCCCCTCGCGTATGGGCCGCCACCACCATTCGTTGTCGAGATACCACTTGACCGTCTTGCGAAGACCCGACTCGAAATTCTCTAGCGGCTTCCAGCCAAGCTCGGTGACGAGCTTGGACGGATCTATCGCGTAGCGCAGGTCGTGGCCAGGGCGATCGTCGACGAACTTTATGAGGTCGCGGTAGCGCGCGACGCTGGGCGACGGCCTCAGCTCGTCCATTACCGAGCAGATCGCCTCTACTACCTCAAGATTGGTCCGTTCGTTGTGCCCGCCGACGTTGTATGTCTCGCCGTCCCTGCCGTTTTCGTTCACCAGCACAAGCGCCCTTGCGTGATCGTCGACATAAAGCCAGTCGCGGACATTCGCCCCCTTGCCATACACCGGGAGGGGCTTCCCTTCAAGGCAGTTCAGTATGGTAAGCGGAATGAGCTTCTCGGGGAAGTGATACGGGCCGTAGTTGTTGGAGCAGTTGGTTATGCGCACCGGAAGGCCGTAGGTGTCGTGCCACGCCCTGACGAGATGGTCGCTCGCCGCCTTTGACGCGGAATACGGCGAGTGGGGCGCATACGGCGTCTTTTCCGTGAAGAAGCCCTCCTCTCCAAGGCTTCCATAGACTTCATCCGTGGAAATATGCTGGAAGAGGAAGTCTCCATGCTCCCTTGCGTACTTCTCCGCCACGCCAAGCAGCGTCGCGGTGCCGACGACATTAGTGCGCACGAACTCGCCTGGGCCGTCTATCGAACGATCTACGTGCGACTCGGCGGCAAGGTGAAAGACGGTATCGGGATGGAAGCGCGAAAACGCCAAGGCCATCGCCGCCTCGTCGCATATGTCGGCCTTGAGGAAGTTGAGCCTGCTCGACTCCCTTACGGCGAACGACTCCGGGCTTTGTATGTCGTTTTCAGGATCAAGGCCCGCCTCCTTCAGGGATTCTGGAACCCCGGCATACGTGAGCTTGTCCACGACAAGCACGGATGAGTCGGTTTCCCTGACGAGAAGGCGGACGAGCGCAGAGCCGATGAAACCGGCGGCACCGGTCACTATGCACCGCCTATGCCTCATCTCCAAACTGCCTTTCCTCGTTAGAATCCCCGTCTTTCACGGCTTTCCCGTCCGCTTCGGGCTTCTTTGGATCGACGCCGTCATTGTCGTTTTTCTTCTTCGGACGGTAGCCATAGCCATATCCGTAGCCATAGCCATATCCATAGCCGTATCCGTAGCCGTACTTGTGCCTTCCATGGTGGCTGGACGGGGAGAAGGCAGCGGCGCTGGACACTTCGACGTCGTTCACGACCACGCCAAGAATGTTGGCCCCGGCCTCCGCAAGCGTGCGCGAGCAGTACTGTATCGGCTTGAAGTGAGTCCTGTCGGGGCAGCACATTATGATGACGGAATCAACCGCCGCCGCCAGGGACACCACGTCTCCGACAATGCCGTACGGAGGCGAATCGACAATTATGCGATCGTAGTTCGCGCGCGCCCACTCGAAGAACTCCCCTATGATGGTCGATCCGAATATAGTCGCCGGAGCCACTCCGTCCGGCGGCAGAGATGCGAGGACGTCAAGACCATCCACGTCGCTCTTGTTTACAAGCTGCGAGAAATCCGGCTTCTCGACTCCGGACTTCTGCAGAGTGTGCGAGAAGCTCCGGCTTTCGTCTATCGTGAGGTTCCAGACGCGGGCGAGACGAGGGCGCCTCAAGTCGAAATCGACGTGCAGCGTCTTCTTCCCTGCCTGCGCATATGCAATCGCAAGCGAGGTGGAAGTGATCGTCTTGCCTTCTCCAGGCTGGGTGGATATCACGAGCAGGCATTTGGAGAACGCCTCGTAGCGCGGGGAATCCAGAAGGTTCCTAAGCCCGGCCACCGACTCGGAGAACTGGGAGTACTTGTCTTCTATCAGGTATCTTGCGACCTGCTCGCGCTTCTTGCGGCGTACATGCGGGAGAACGGCCAGGACCTTGAGGGCAAGGCGGCCTTCAATGTCCGAGAGGTTGACGACCGTGTCTTCGAGATTGTCCATGACAAGCACGAAAAGGAGGCCAAGCGCAATGGAAAGAGCCGTTCCAGCGCCAAAGATCACAACGGGGTTCGGTAGCACAGGCGACGACGGCACTGTCGCAGGGCGCCCGACTCGGACGATTTCGTTATTGGACTCCGCCTCGATTCGGGCCTTATTCTCGTCAAGTATCAGGCCCTCGAGAACGCGTGTTGCAACGCCATACTCAGTGTCAAGCTGGTTCAGGCTCGACTCCGCAAGCACTATGCGCTGCTCGACCGAGGACATCTCGTTCTTTATGTCCTCCTGCCTGGTCTTCAGGTTCGCAAGCCTGTTGCGCGTCACCTGCAAGGTGGAGCGGCCCGTCAAGAGAGCGCGCGCGGCCGCATCGAGGAACCTCCTCTTTGCAAGCTCCGCCTCTTTCCTCTTCGTCAAGACCTCGGGATGGTTCTCGGTGTATGCGAAAAGGAGCTTCTGGTACTCGCTGTCTGCCGTCTGGTACGACGCGAACTCCGCGGCAATTTCCTGGGCGCGCGGGACGTTCACTGCAAGGTTGCCGTATGTCGTCGGGTCCTTCTGCACCGCAGCAAGCATCTTCTCCCATTCGACGAGCTGGGTCTGCTCGTTTTCAAGCGACAAGACCTCCGTCGTCGCGGCGGTGAGGGCCTGCTCCAGCGTAGCCTTTGTCGAACGAAGGTTGTCGACCTTGTTGGCGGTGCGGAAGTCGAGAAGCTGCTTCGCGATCTTGTCGACCTCGCGGCGCTTCTTCTCGACGTTTCCGTGTATCTGCGTAACCGCCTTGTCGCAACGCAGCTTGTTCTCTTCGTCGGTAAACGACTCAATCGCCTCTGCATACGCGTTCGCGAGCGCCGCGCAGAGAGCCGGGGTCTTAGACCGCACCGCTATCGTGATTATGCGTGAGCGGCGCATCAACTCAAGCTTGGAGCCTGCAAGCGTAGAGATGATCTCTTCGTCGGCAACTGTCGACGCGGGGTTGTTCGCGCGGTACTGCTGCACGATCTTCGTGACGATCTTGTCGGAACGCCAGTCGGATATGCGGGTGTTGAATATCTCGTCGTACGACGAGCCGTAGTCCGGCGTCGCCTCGGCGATTGCGCTGCGGGAGCCTCCCGACGAACGGCGCATGTCCATCGTGAATTCGCTCGTCGCCTCGTAGATCGTTGGCGATATCCTGTAAACGGCGAACGCGACGACAAGGCCGACAAGCAGGAACACAAACACCGAAAGCCAGCGCTGGGAAATGACGCGAAGCATTCTTGCGAACGTTATGGTTCCGACGATCGAGCCGTTGTCAACGCCCTGGTCGCCTACGCCGCCGTACTGGCCGTACGCGCCGTACTGGCCGTACGCGCCGCCATACTGGCCGTACGCGCCCTTCCCGTAATAGACAGGCCCCTTCCCTCCGTAAGCGGGCGCCTTGGCCGCCCCGTAGTACATCGGGCTGGAGCTCTTTGAAGAACCGTAGTATAGTGGTTTGTCGGACATAATCTCACTTCTCCTTCTTGGGGAAAGCGCTTGTCGAAACCGATAGGTACGCCGCAACCGCGACAAGCATGGCAGGTGAAAAAGGCGTTACGTCGAAAAACGCCTCGGCGACAGCGGCCGCTGCGACAAAGAGCCCGACCCACGCGGTAGGCTCGGGAAGCGTACGTACGACGCCGGCTACCATTCTCCGCACATAGAAGCCAAGCATCATGAAGGCTGGAACCGCCATTAGAAAGACGCCCACAATGCCCCGTTCGGACAGGAGAAGCCAATATCCGTTGAGCGGGGCGTTCTGCAACGACGGAATGACTTCCCACTGGTCCTTTGTCGCATGGAACCCGAGCTCCATGGCGAAAGACCCGAGCCCGCCGCCGAACCAGGGGCTCTCCTTCCAGACGTCCATGGCGATGGAGGAGAGGACCCCGCGCAACGACATGAAATCGCCTGTAAGGAACTCGCCCGTCACATACGGGGCGATCTTTGCCTCCAGCGTATCCCCGACGACCGAAATGGTCGAAACCATGTACGCCATCGCAAGAGACAGACCGAACACGACAAGGTACTTGAACTCACCGCGCGACAAAAGCCGCAATCTGCCGTATACGAAGGAATACAGAAACACAACCAAGGCCGCCGCCCCGAAAATGCAGTGCATCAAAGGCGGAGCGAACGCAAAAAGGCCCAGTGCATTTCCCCCGACTGCAAACGCGGCGATCGGCATTATCTTGAACCACCTTTTCTCGAAAGCGGAGAGAAGCACCGAAACTGCAGCCGACAGATGCACTCCAAACACCGAACCGACGAATACGGGGTTTTCAAAATGTGCAGCCATGGACTGCAGAGCCGAGACGTTGGCTCCCATCGACATCACAATCATGACGGCGGCCCCCAGAGCCGAAAGGGCTGACGCAACGAGAAGGAAAGCAAGCCGCGCCGACCGGCCAAGGGCATGACGACCGGCTACAACGGCAACGCAAGCGGCAACGACGCCAGCAAACGCAGGGTAACCGCTTCCATCTACAGAACCTGGCAAGAATGAGATAAACGGCGAGGAAATCGACCATTTTGCCGTTTCAGCGTCATAGGCAAGCGACACACCTCCGTTCGCAAAGCGAATACCGGAAATCAACGTCAGCGTGAGGAGGACCCAAAAGAGAGAATCGCGAAGAATCCGCGCATACACGCGGCGCCTGGCCTCATGGAGCTGCTCATATCCTATGCGCGAGGGCTCCATCAAAAACCACACGACCGCCAAAGCGGACAGCCATATCACGGCCGTCGGCGAAAGAAACAGCGGCGCGACCACCACAAGGGCAAGATGCGCCGCCAATCCGTACTTGGCTATAAATTTCTGCACCTCAATATGTCAGCTTCACGCCAAGAGTAGTGGCAAACCGATTATACGTGTAGTCTTCGCCACGCGACGACGCACCCCTTCCATTGGAATCCCTGTAGGATACGCTCGAGAAGATAGATGCATACCTGTTGAGAACGTATGTCAAGCTGAGGCGAAATGTAATCACGTCCAGTGTATAGTCGGAAGAGCCAACCAGCCCGTTGGCATTGCGCCAAGCATACTCAGGGTTCTCATGACGGTATTCAATGTCGAACATGCCCTGAAGCTTGCCGCGCACCATGGAGTGCGCCAAGCCCCAGCTAAGGGCATCGACACGCTGGGAGCTGCCATATTCGCGCTCGGTCGGCTGGTAGAAGCTCGTCGCCATAACCATGGTCTTCCACGTCTCTGAGATAGCCCAATTGGAGGAGACCGTATATGTAAAGCCGTCGCTCGTCATGCCGCTGCTGCCGCCGCCATATTCAAACCGGCTCCAGCCAGCGAGGAGACGGTATGTAATGTGGTCGGTTGCGTAAGAGCCTAAACCGCCTTGGACGGTGATGCCGTCAGATTCGCTGGAAGGCTGGTATCCGCCGATATAGCAAGAGGAATTGTCCTGCTTATAGTACTGATAGCTGCCGGCGAGCAGGAAATCCGTCCACTTGGAAGGAGCCCAGCCGACTTCGGCACCGCCCATGACGCGCTCCCATCCATACGGGCCGTAGCCAAGGGTTCCATTCGAGCCCTTGCTGTTGTAGTCGAGCCAATAGTAGCCGCCGTTCACGTCGGCGTGCATTCCCGACCCGAACCGACGCTGAAGAGCACCGACAAGGTTGAAGGCCTGGCGGTCAGTTCCGTATTCCAAGCCGCCTGATCCCTGAGAGCCGTCCTCGTCTGTCTTCGAGTAGGTCTGGGCAAGCATGAGCGCCCAGCCCTTCTCCCCGGGAGCGGAATCCGCCCAGCGATACGCCACGTTTTCGGACAGGCCGTGATAGTTCTGCGCACCATACATGCGCTTTTTCGCATATGCGTTGTACTGATACTGGATGTTGGCGAGCAAGGTCCAGGAATCGCCCTTGTAATCAAGGCCAAAGCCCGGCGCCACAGTCCAATACACGTTTTCCTTGCCATCGTTCCTGCCGTCGGCATTGGTATCGTACGAAACGGAAGTCGCAACATAGGGCTTGAGCGTCATGCGCTGGCCGATGCTGATTCCCGCCGGGCGATCCATTACTTCCGCAAATGCGGAAAGGCATGCAAACGACGACGCTACAAGCGTTGCAACTACAAAAGACTTAGATCTCATAGGTCATTGCTCCTGTACGTAATTACTCTTGATTCGGATAGCCCTGCGGCTCAGTCGGGGTCTCGGGAACGACTTCCTTGACCGGCAAGTTTGCATCCCTTTCGATGTTAAAGCTCGTAGATACGACAGGAGTGCCTTCCACGACCTCGCCGAGAAGCGCCTCGAGGAGCTGCGGGCCTGCGATTCGAATCACCATCTCGCTAGACGGCAAAGAGCCCACGGCCTCGGCAGCGCCGAGAAGCGGCTCGTAGGACTTCTCCACATTTGCGCCCATGGCAGAAGGAATCCACTCGTTGCGGGCAATGTTGCGGGAATCAGTCGGCAGAACGTCAACAAGGGAATCCGACAGGTTCGCAGGAGAGCCGTTTGACGCACGCACCATCATGAGAATCGCGAACGTCGAACGCGCCGCGCCGTTCTCGACCTGCGCATTGCGCTCAACGACCTTCTCGACAAGGGACTTGGCGATCTGCTCATACTGCTCGTCAGTATATGTTACAGATGGATCGGCCGCACGATTGAAAAGATCCGCCGCAAACCGCTCGTTTATGACTGCAAGGGACTCCGGGGGAACTGTCGCGAAGACTTCGGCCACGAGGGTTGCGAGATTCCCGGGCTGAGAACCCTTAAGCGCGGCGTGGTTCACGTTCAGATACGTCGCGGTCAGGGATTCGTTGGAGCCAGGCATCTTCGATATGGCCTCGTTGACCTCCGCAAGAAAAGTCTTCTGGTCTTCCGCAGAAAGCTTTTTCATCGTCGCGGTCATTGTGGCCGGCGTCTTTATGCACTCGCCAATCTTGGCACGCGCATCGGCAAGGGATATCCTCTCCTTGTCCTGCGCAAAAACAGTAGCAGTGGCTACGAGCGCAATTACAGCTGCTATTTTCCCTATTGTTCGCATGTTTTTCGCCTCCTGTGTTTTTTCCTTTGTCAATACCACGTTTCTGGAACCCAGACGACATCGCCCGCACGAAGGGACATGTCCTTGTCAACGCGACCGTCCTTGCCAATTTCCTTCAAATCAACGTATGTCCTCGTCTGGCGGCCGTCCTTGTCGCAGCGCGTCACGCATATCGCCGAGCGATTGGCAAACGGCTTAAGGCCTCCTGCCATCTGAAGGGCCTTTGTGACTGGCAACGCCATTGTAGATGGGATGTTCACAGGCCCCGGGGAGACCACCTCTCCCAGCACCGTTATCGTCCCCCACGGACTTACGCCCTTGCCGTCGTAGGGGGCGAACGTAACCGAAACCTGAGGCTGGCGGTAGTAAACGGAGTAGGCCTTCACAAGCTTCTGCTTCAAAGCTTCAAGGGTAAGGCCGTCGCACGCGATAGGCTCCTGCAACAGGAGCGGCATTGTGATGTCGCCGTTCTGGTCGACAAGCACGTCCATCTTCACCGACGGCGTCGCCGCTGTTCCGACCTGGACTATCAAAGCGACGCCAGGACGGATCCTCGGACCGTCCCACCACGTGGCGACAACGGAGGAATCCACATTTTTTTCATGTGGACGAAACATCTCACGTACCGTTTCGCATCCGCAGAGAATGCACACGGCAAATGACGACAAAACAATTATTAGCGTATGGAATCCACGCATCATTGGTGTGTATTATACCTCATTGAAGCTTGTCTTGTCAACAGCCAGTTGGCAGGTTCCGTCAGAACCTTCCCCTAAGGCCAATCTCGAACGTGCGGGGATCGCCCACAAAGCATTCGTAATAATGGCGCGAAGTGTCGAGATACTTCTCGCCAAAGAGGTTGCGAACCCCTAATGTCAAGAACCAGTCGTCCCGCCAGCCAAACTTGGAAAGAGGCACCGATACGTTCACGTCAAAGACGTGGCTCGGGTCAAAGCGAAGGTTCTCGTTGACGTAGGCGCCGCGCATCGTAGTGTAGCTCTTCGAGCGGAACCTGTAGCCCATTCCGACGACAACGTTGTCTACGAGGTCGAATCCGTGCAGGCGATACGAGGTGTTGAACGTCGCGGCATGGCGCGGGAAGCGCTCGAAATCTCCGGCAGTGCCGCTCTTGGTGCAGTCCTCGTAGAGCGTGTAGGCGTACATGCCCATGACGGTCCAGTTCTCCGTAATGTCGCCGGAAAGAGAAAGTTCCACCCCCTTCGACCTGTTGTGGCCGTCGAAATAGTAGTAAGTGCCCGTCCCCGCCGTCTCTGCAACGGGGGTGTTCTCCTGCTCAATGTTAAAATACGAGGCTGAAAGCCAGAGCTTCTCGACAGGACGCACCCTAAGCCCGCCCTCCCACTGCGTAGCAGTCCACGGATCTGTCGGACGCGACCCGTCGGAACCCCTGTAGCCGAGGGTGGGGGTCTGGGTCTGAGAGACGTTTCCGAAGAAGACTAGCCAGTCTATCGGCTGCACCGTAAGCCCGCCGCGCGGCGAGAACGCAAACGCGCGAGCCTCGTCGTAGTGCGTCGCCACCAGGGCCCCGCTCTTGTTCTTCGACGTCTGCACGTTGTCGTTCTCGACGAAGTAGTCGTAGCGGATTCCGGCGAGAAGAGTAAGCCACCCCCAGCCAATCGAGTCCTGGACCGTCGCGCCATAGCGCGACACCGGGCCGCCGAACCCGTTTGCAGAGCGGTAGCTGAAGTCTGGCTGGACGACAAAAGTGTTCCTGAAGCCATACGGCAGGTCTTCGAGCGCATAGACCGAGCGCGCGTATGCGTTGTAGCTATGGAGGAACATACGGCTTTCGGAGAAGCTCGACGTCATGTATTTCTCGCCCCCTGGCCACATCCCCGTGTTGCAATAGGCGAGGAAGCTCCCCGTCGGGTTGCCGTTCGCATCGACGGAATAGCTCGTATACGGCTCCCGAGTCGTCTGCTCCATATGGGAATACATTGCAGAGCCGCCGAACTTCAAAAGCCACTCGTCAGTCACCTGCCAGTCTATCCACGGATTTACCATGAATCCACTGTAAGTCGACCTATCGCCCTCCCGCGCGGACGACTCGTACCAGCCATACCCCGCCGCCGGAGAGCCGCGCCAGACCGGCACTCCTACGTAGCTCGGCGAGTCCGACGAGACGAACATCGACTTGACGCCGAATGTCACGTCGTCGCATGGCTTTGCGATAAACGACGGGGCGATTGTGTATTGCTCGCGCGGGCGAGCCCCGTCCTGCGAGCCGGAGGAGATGTAGGCGGGCGAATAGATGTCGAAGGAAGCGGGAAGGCGCAACGCGAACTTGTCTTCTGCGACAACCTCGTTTGCGTCGATCATGCCCCTCTGCCGCCAGATGTTGCGCCCGACGGAGGTGTTCTCCTGGAAGTTCACTTCGCTGCCGCGCAGATGCGCCCCCTTGAGATACATGTTGATCGAGCCGCCAGCGCCGTTGTTGTTCTGCTGGGCCCCCGCCCCGCCTGAGAGAGCGGCTATCGGCCCCTTTACGACTTCCACGCGCTCCATCATGAAGGGATCCATGAACAGCCCCGCGCCGCGGCCCACGGGGATGACGCCGTCGAACGAAGGCTCAGTGCCGCCCATACCGCGTATGGAAAAAAGGCCAGGCTGCCGGACGAGGAGCGACGTCCCTCCAGTCTCGATTCCCGGCACCCACCTCAGGAGGTCGTTCATGTCCGTAGGGTTCTTCTCGCGTATAAAGTCCTCTGTCAGCGAATCGACCGTCACTGGCAGGCGCTCCGGCGGCTCGTCCGTGAATGTGCCGCCGGAAACGGCAGACGGGCGGTATCTTGAAAGCGCAGCCGCCTCCACCGTGACCGTCCCAAGGTCGGAGACTGCGTTGGTAGTAGGCAACCCTTCGTCCGCATTCGCAGCCGCCGCAAGCACCATGACGCCAAGCACAACGCTAAGATTGTTGATATCCATGAAAATCCACCTTCTATGAATGTATAGTTTACCAAACCAACTTAGTCTTGTCAAACACTCTGAAAATTGGAAGTTTCCATATTTTCTTGCGTGCAGGCGACGTGTTCGTGTTGAGTGCCTTGTCAGCGTGCGGGCGATTTCGCCGCAACGATACTCCCGCTCCAGGGCTGGCGTCTTCGGCGTCCTCCGCCCCGCTCGGCGTATGCATATACGCCGTCAGGGGCGAGTCCTGCCGAATCCGCGCACGCCCTGAAGCGGTCCGTTCCGCTGTCGGCGGCGAAATCGCCCGCGCATGGCACCTTTTGGCACTGGGGTCGTAAGTCTCGCCCTCATCCCTCCCTACGGGCGGAAGCGTGCGACCTCCCGCGCCATTCGCGGCCGATCCGCGTCGCGTGGCTTCGTCGCGGAATACCGCGTCCTCGCCACGCTCGCGCCTCGGCGCGCCTGCCGCGAACCGGCCGCCCGCCGCCGCCCTGCGTTCGGTCTTCGGCCTCGCCTTC
>Ga0310786_10001936_pt1 | contig 32642 bp, 45 predicted proteins | sample AusTroGonzalo_MG_FD_203881 | JGI IMG/M metagenome (GOLD analysis project Ga0310786, IMG submission 203881) | Bovine rumen microbial communities from tropical cattle in Woodstock, Queensland, Australia - Gonzalo_03 (v2) (version 2) | ecosystem: Host-associated > Mammals > Digestive system >...
CCTGATCTCCCACCTGAGCGCCTTGGTGTCCGCGTCGGTCGCGCCGAACTCGACGAGCTTCAGCCCGTGCGCGTTGATGTTGAGCACGATCTCGTTGTCGCGGGCCCACGTAGGCGTCTCATGCACGCAGCGGTCGCCGCTGTTGTATCGCCAAATGCCAAATGGGAAAAATTCTAGTCAATCTGGGAAACGGGCGGAAAATCGACGAAGATTGAAGGACGGAAAAAGCCCCTTGCAAAGATGATTGCAGGGGGCTTTTAACGTGGGTTAAAGACGGCTTCAAAAGCATGGCTAGACCTCTAATTGGGCCAGCTCATCAGGGGTGACAGTGTGCCAGCCTAAAGGCTTGAGCCAGGGGTGTGTAAATTCTACTGGATCGGCGGCAAAAAGCCAGCTTGCGCAGGATCAACAAGCGAAACACGCACTCCTCGAGGAAGTCGAGCTCGTCCATGTAGACCGTGCCGGAATCTACGTCCAAAACCGTCATTTCGCCATCTAGCTTTCGTAGGGCATCTGCGCCCAAATAAATTCGCAGTCCGCCAGTCCCAACGCAGGGCAATCGCCGCAGCATTTTTCCATCGTTCGGTTCTTGTGGCAGAACTGGTCGAATCGTTGCGTCTGTTCCTCCGCCGTCCCCACGTCACAGTTGCGCGGCGGCGCGGCAAGGGCAGCGTCGATCAATGTAAATGCGCAGACAGTTGGCCCTATGTATGTTGGGCCACATGCACAACCGTCTATCTTCTCCACGTGCAGGTTCTCACGAAGCGTAATCAGCGCCTCGCGCAACTTCGCCGCATTGCCAACTACTAAGGATTCCTTAGTGGTTGCCAGTTCGCGCTTGAGCGCCGCTTCGAGGCGATCGGCTTCTGATCTGATTGTCATTGCGCGATCAAGAGCGGCTTCAAACTCAGCACTGGAATAGGGCGTTCCGGCCATTGTTTCGCCATCCCTCACGGACGCTTCAGCGCTCGCAACAATGCGATCAGCCTCGCGGCGCATCTTTGCCACAATGTCTGTTACTGTCTCGAGATTGGCGCTCATTGGGACACCTCACTTTCGGAGAGAAGATTGACGTGGCAGGCCAGACTAATCGCGAAATGAGAATCTTCCAGCTCGCCCCATTCGGGGTGAATTGCGAAACCTCTGCGATAGTACAGCCTGCTGCAAACAGAGACTACCTCGTTTGCAGCAAACGCCATGCGCAGGGCGTTTTTTGCATAACCAAGACGGAACTCGACAACCGGCAAAATACCAGGCGCAGCCGCAATCTCCCAGTTTATAAGCCGGCTGCGCCAGTACTTAGTGTCCATGCGGTACTCCTCGCGCTTCTTGCCGGCGGCAATCATCTCAAACCATTTGCGCTTGAGCACTAGGCTCAAGATCGCGCACTCGCTACGCTTTAAGGTCATCATGCCCGGCCTCCTCTCAGGTTGATGTGGATGCGGTTGGAGAGGTCGGCGTAGGCGCCGGGCCTCTGCTCGATAACTACGCCTCCGCCCTGCTTGAGGGCGTAGACGGCCGACGGATCAAAGGACAGAAGCGCCGAGAAGCCCTTCGCCATTTCGGCGCGGAGAAGCCGCCGCCGGTGCGTGTCCAGGATCTGGAAAAGGCTCCGCAGGCTGCCGGGCGCCACGTCCATCCAGAAGCTCGCGTCCTGGATGGCACGCCCGCACGGAATCCGCGCCTGCTCCACAATGCCTGCCAGGTAGTTTTGCGCGGCGGTCGAGCCTTCCGGCTCTCCCTTAAGCTGCATGACCTGGGCGCAGCATATCCTCACCAGCGCCACCTGGCGCGCCTCGTCCGCGACGGCGAACCGGGACGCCGCCTCGTAGTCGCCCGCGTCTTTCGCAAAGCGCAGCATCACGCGGTCGAAGTCGTGGGTGCGGTCAAGCTGCGAAATGTGCTCCTTGCCGCACTCCTCGCGCATGACGAGCTTGCGGTAGGCCTCGCGCTCCTCGCGCGTCGAAAGCTCGAGGTTGACGCAGGCCTCGCGATGGGCTTCCCAGAAGCAGCCGCGCTGCTTCGCCGTCAACGGAAGGAACTTGCTAGGCATGAGCGGCCTCCTTTCCGCCCAGGGAGAACTCCGCCTGCTGGGGCTTGCCATGGCTCTGCACGGCAGCCAGCACCGCGTCGAACACCCGCTCCGCGCCCTGCGCCGCCTGAAGGTTCGCATAATTTCGCTCCTTGAAGTACTGGCGCTGGGCGGCCCGCATGGTTCCGCCGCGCTTGTAGAGCTGCGTCGCCGCTTCTTTCGCGTAGTCGTACTTCGCCTCGAGAATCCGCACAGCCCGCTCCAGGTCGCGCAGCAGCCACTCGATCGCCTCGCCCGTCTTGTTGACGCTTGCGAACGGCACGGTCCGCAGCCCCAGCAGCTTTTCGCGGATAGCGGCGATCAACTCGTCCGCAGTCCTCTCATCAATTTTTGTTTCTTCGCTCATCTCACACCTCCAGCCTTGCGTTCGTGATAAAGTTAAAATCAACCTCGTCGATTTCAAGTTTCACTTCGCGCCTCCTTCCTCGTTCGCGGTGGCAAGAAGCCACGTCGAGAACTTGATTGTCTTTGGGTATATCTTTGAGCAGTGGTCCTGCCATCGTAGCCACAACTCATGTTCATCTGAGTGTGGTATATCGCAGTTCCTCGGCGGCGCGGCAAGGGCGGCTTTCGCCTTGTCAAGAGCGTTCGCCATTTCTTCGTATCCTCCGTTCTGCGTCTTGAGGAAATTGAACATTGCATAGCAAGCATCGCTCAACGCCTCGCGCATCACGGCGGTGTTGCCGCACTCGCGCTTGTGGGCGGCTTCGATGCGGTCGAGCTTGATGCGGAAGTCGTGCCAGGTCATCGTGACATGGTAGCTCGGCGGCATGCCGCTCGAATAGCCGCGAAGCTCTGCGATGATGTCGGCGTGGGTTTCGTTGTTGCTCATCGTATTCTCCCCCTCCAGCCTTTAGCGGTCAGTCCCTGGGCCAGCAGTCGGCGATGTCGAGGCGCAGCTGTCTGAAGTCGTCTTGCGACGTCTTGCGCGTCTCGACAATCAAGTAGCGCTTGCCTTTCTCCGTCGTCTGGCAATCGCGCAGGATCGCCGCGCCCTCGTTCCACTTCTTGTCCTCCACCTTGTAGGAGAGGAGCTTCAAGACCTCCGTGCGCGGCAAAAAGCCGAGGCGGTCGGTCTTGAAGGCCGCGTCGATCATCTGCTTCAGGAGGAACGCGCTCTCCCCGGCCCGCGAGAGCTCGCGCCCGGCATAGTCCAGCATGAGCTCGCGCGCCTTCGCCACGCGCTCGTCCAGGCGAATCTGCCAGCTCTGGCGGATGGAGACCTGGATCGTCGCGTCGAAGCTCCGCGCCGAGAAGTTGCCGCGCTCGCCAAGGCTCTCCTTGAGCCCCGAAAGCGCGCCCATCGCCTTCACAGCGTCGGCCAGAAACGCCTCCATCTGCTGGCGTAGCTTCCGGGCGTTCGCCTCGATCTTGCGGACCACGCGGTCCTTCGTCTTGGCATACGCCGGAACGTAGCAGGCGGGGACCTCCTGCCCGCGTGCGTCCTTCCATGTCTTCTGCGGTTTGGTTGCCATTGTGTGCTTTCCTTTCTGTTGATTGTTTAATAAGTCTGTTTATTACTTTTCAAGCGACGCAAGGCCGGACGCCGCAAGGTTGTCGCTCTCGATGCGCAGCGCAGCGTCTACGGCCGCCGCGTCCATCGCTTCGTGCTCGCCAAGCGTAGCGGCAATCGACATCACTGTGCGGATGCCTCCGAACGCATTGGCGGCTTCGACAATGCGCTTCAGCGCCCCCGGGACCGCCGCAGCCGCCGACGGCAAAAAGAGCTTCGCGTCGGCCTGCGTGATGCCGCTCGCCCGCAGTATTGGCTGGCAGCGGTTGATAAGCTGCGCCGCCTCCTGGAGCGATCCACACAGAAAGCGGTCCCAAAGTTCCGGGATGGCGGCGATAACGACGCAGCACTCCGTCTTGTTTACGATGGTCTTGATGGCGTTTGCGCATTTCGCGCTCATTGTGTTCGCCTCGTCGATGAAAAGGGTGCGAGGCTTGGCGGAAAGAGTCAAAAGCATCTCCTCCTCAAGTCGGCTCTCCGGCATGGACGAGGACAGCTTGCGCCCCGCGGCGCGCGCGACGTCCGCGCAGAACGCGCGGTAGGCGTTTCGCCACGCCTGGCGCCCCTCGACCGTTATCGCGCCCTTGCTGCGCAGATAGTCGGCGATGGTGGTCTTTCCGTGTCCCGTCGGCGCCAGGACGACGACGACGCGCCGGCCGTCGACGCCTTCACGGGCGCGCTTGATGGCCGCGATGACGGCCCTCGCCAGCGACGTCGCCTGGAACTGCCGCGCAAGATCCGCGGCGTTCGCGAGCTCCGGGATGCGCCCCTCGATGTCCTCGATTGCGGCCACGAGCTTGTCGCGCGTCGACTCGAAAGACGCGAGATAGCCGCCGGACCTTATGCTCGCCCATGCGGAGTCGGAGAACCGAAGGAAGCGCCTGGCGAATTGGCTCTCGCTCAGTTCGCGCCCCTCGATCTCGGCCACACGGGCCCTCAATGCCTCCAGCTTCGCTACGGACGGCTTGAGCAGTTCATGTTCTTCACGTGTCATGGTTTCCTCCTTGTTTGTTGTTTTGTTGACTCAAATCGAAAGATCTATGTCGAGCGCGTCGGGACCGGCCTCCGCGCCGATTCTCGCGATGTTCGCGCCGGCGTCCGCCGACACGGCTTTCTTGGCCGACTCCAGAAGCGCGCGGTTTACATTCTCCGCGGCAAGCCTGGCGACGTGGCTCTCGGCATGGCGCGCCCTGGTGTCGGCCATCAGCTCCGCAATCTGCTGCTGCCGCTGTCCCATGGCGACCTCGATGGAGTGCGGGTCGGACCACGCGGCAGTCTTCAGCGCCGGAGCCATCCCCAGCATGTTTTCACCCTGGGCATCGCATAACCATATATAGCTCTGCAACTCTCCCATCGGCACCCACCAGAACGCCACCTCCTCGCCAGGCCTTAGATTGTGCGCCAAGCCGTTCCTGTCGCGATACTGCGCAAGGTACACCTTGCGCTCGCCTGGATAGTAGAGCGCGTCCGTGAAGGCAATCGTGCCGTCGCGCCCCACCTTCGCCTTGCGTATGTCGCGCGGGTCCAAGAACGCCGTCGCCTCCATAATCGGCCACTTGACCAGCTCCTTGCGGCCAGCCGCCCATGCCTCGCGCCGTGACATCTTTCGCTTGCGCATGAGGTTTGCGGGGTCCCGGCCGATCACCGCATTAGTCGCGGCAACCTCCTCGGGCGACATGTCGAGCATGTGGCTTACGGGAAGCCAGTCGGACGTCGGGGAGAGCCGGTATTCCGTCAGCTCCTTGTCCGCCCATCCCTCCAGGTGGTGGTCGTGGCGGTCCATGACCTCGTTCTCGATAACGAGGAAATATTCGCAGTACTTCTTCCACTCCAGAATCGGCAGCTGAAGGAACGGCACAAGCGCCGGATCGATTTTCTCGGCTAGCTCTATCATGTGCTTCGAGTACTTTACGACGGCGGCCTGGCTCTCGTGCATGTGAGCCGCGTCGCGTCCACGGTTGCCGAGAAGCCCCGCCGTGGCGTTGTGAAGGATGTTGTGGCTGCACTCGCAGAGCGCCTTCATCCGCGGATTGCCGCCGGCGTTCCCGATCAACAGCCCCTTGTGCGCCGGCGTGTTCATGACGCCGCTTGTCTGGAAGCGGAAGAGCCTGCCCCAGCCCGGCACGGCGGCGACCTTCCGCAGCACTACGTCATTCAGCCGCGTAGTGCCGCGCTCGCCGATCACCGTCACGCCGTCCTTGTGGAACCCGACGCAGCACATGATGTACGCGACGAGGAAGCGGAACTGCTGCTCCTTCAGGTTGTCCCTCACCTCGCGCCCGGTCTTTTCGTCCAGCTTGCAAAACCTCGGCTTCATCAGCGACGCAATCTTGTACGCGCTCGCGACGTCGTAGCCCGCAAACTCCAGGGGCTGGAACACGCCCTTGACGCCAGGCGCGTAGACGTCGATGTTGTGCCATACGTCGTCGAACTGGTATATCTGCCCCGGCATGAGCCCCACCCTCGAGCGTAGCACCGGCGGCAGGTTCTTGGACGCGGCGAACATGCCCTGGTGGCTCCACGCAGCCGCACGGCGCAGCGTCGGGTCCTTGTTGGACAAATCGTAGATGTTCTGCAAGGTGCATCCCGCCGGCACATAGCCCGAGGGGCAGAAGTCCGGCATGGCCTCGTATGGATGGTCTTTCGCCCACAGGTTGCGCCATGTGCCGAAATGGAACACCGCGCCGCTCCTGAAGTCGCGCATCATGGCGGCATATGCCGCCGCCTTGTCGTTGTTCTTGTTGTTGTCGAAGTAGTCCTTGAAAACCCTATACATGGGATTCTCCTCGCGGCCACGCTTCATCTTGCGCCCGTCCGCGAGTGCTACAGCTCCGTTGCCGGGCTTCTCGTCTTCGGCGTCAAGCCAGACGTAGTACTTGCGCTTCAGTCCCTTCATGCCGTACATCTGCTGGTACTTGGCGAAAAGGTCGAGGATTCGGCCGCCCGCCTTGTGCTCGCCGTGGATCATGCGGAGCACTCCTTCGAGCTCCGCCACCCTGCGCCGTTCCTCATCCGTGGCGATGGTGCTCATGACCTCGTATTTCGCTATGGCTTCAAGCGTCTTTGACATGGTTTTTTAACCCTCGTTAAATGGCGTTGCAATTCGCCTTCAGGAACTTCAGGAGCGACACGCGCGGAATGACGTAGCTCCGGCGCTCTCCCTTTGCCGTCGGCCTGGCAAGATAGCCAAGCCGCCCCTCATCGCAAAGACGGTACACCGCCTCCGCGTCGGATCCGTAGCCCAATATGCCGGCGACCTCGAGCGGCGAGAACTTAGACTTGCCTCGCATCTCGCGGACAAATGCCTGCATCTCCGCCGAGTTCACATTCTCGGCGTCCTCTAGCTCCCGCACCCAATCTCGCTGCTCAATCATCGGCCACCTCCAGAAGCTGTCAGCCGCGCAGGCGCGTGTCCAATACGGAGATGAGGTTCTTGAGCTCGTTGCGGAAGTTCTCCGCCGCGATTGCGGGCAGCAGCTTCGCGGCAGAATAGAACACGCCGCGCTTCTTCATGAACGGCTGCATGGCCTCGTCCCACGTTACAAGCGCGGAGTCCTCCGCCGAAATGCTCTCGCCGGATCCGCCCGACGTCGTCTTCGACTTCGCAAGTCCGCCGTGGTCCGCCTTCTTCGCAAAGTCAAACCACGCCTGCTCGAGCTTGCGGCGGCTGTCGCACTCGGCGAACAGCCTCTCGCGGCCCTCGCGCGTCGTCTCGTTCACCTCGACCGTCACACCGTCGGGGCGCACCACCGTGTCGCCGATCAAGGCAGCGCTCGCCATCGCGCCGCCGCCGAGCATCATGATCGCGCGCCTCGCCATCTCCTTGTAGCTCTGCGCGGCAGCGTAGCCGATCTCCGGGCAGTTTTCGGCAAGCCATCCCTTGAGGCCGTCGCCCTTGTGTCCGACGCCGCGGCACTCGCCGAGGTAGGCGTCCCACTGGAGGAGCATCGCGCCGAACTTCACGCGCTCGCGGAACGCGGCAGTTTCCGCCGCGACGACAATGCGGTACTGACCCTTCAGGGCCTCCGCCGCCTGCGCCTCCGTCGGCGCCGCCTGCTGCTCTTTTACGGGGACGACCGCCGCGCCGCCGCGCTCTGCCTGCTTGTCGGCGCGGACAAACTTGACGTCGCTGCTTTTGCCACCAAAGCGGTCTGTCGGCTTGATTTCGGCGACGACATATTCCTTGTATTGCGTGGCCTTGCCATAGCAGCTGTCGCCTTTAATCCGGAGCATCACCGCGTCTCCTACCTTGAGCCCGTCGGCATGCATTGTGGAGACTTCTTCGTCTCTTGGCGCCGTCTGTCCGTTCCTGGTCAATGTTATGTTCTTCATTTTGTTCCTTTCGGTTTTTAACTCTTAAATCTACGCCTACGCCCTACCCCTACGCCTACTCCCTACGCCTACGCCTAACCCCTACGGCTTAAACAGCCGCAAGTCAAACGGCCTCGGGTTAAAGCCCGTCGTGCTCCCGACGCAGCACCCGCCGCCAACCATGCCGCGGCGCTCGACGCGAACGCCCTCGCCCTGGGCGACGACGACGCGCACGCCGACCTTGGCATACTCCGCGTCGCGGCGGTCGAACATCTGCCTGCGGCGGCGCGCGCGAAGCGCCGCCTCGTTACGCCGGAGACTCTGCTGGTAAGCTAGCCCGTAGTCGCGGCACTCGGCCGAGTAGAACTTGTCGAAGCACTCCCTGGTGCAGTACTTCCGCCGCGAGCTGGGGGGCGCCTCGAACACCTTGCCGCACACCGGGCATGTCCTGGTCTTTGCCTCGCTCATTCCGCCGCTCCTTCCGCTTCGGCCGACAGACGCTTCTGCCTGTTGGCGGAAAGCCTGCGATGACGCCCCAAGCGCGACAAGGCGCCTTTGAGCATGTATCTTGCGACACGTTCGGCAAACGCCGCTCCGCGACAGACAATCGCCGTGGCAAGCAGCGCCTCGTCCTCGCCGTACCACACGGTGATTTCGCTGTTGTTCGGTCCATTCTTCCGCACTTTCGCCCAAATCTTCGGCAACTCTTCGCAGGCCGGGTGCGCAATGATGAACGTCGCCTTCGACTCACGCCTAAACTCGTAGCCCATCGTCTTTCCTCCTTTGTCTATTCCTCGTCTTCGTCCGCCACGCACATGATCGCCTTTCCGGGCGGGAGCGCCATCGCATGAACGACGACCGAGCCGCCGGTCAGACGGTCGATCTGAAGCCATGCGTAGTCCTTGCCATCGCTCGCGTCTGCACCCTTGCGCAGCAGCTTCGCAAGCTCAGTCGCCTTAGTGCCGATCTCACGCTCCAACTTCACTTTGTCTGCCTTCTTCATTTGTCTTTTCCTCCTTTAGTTTTCACTTTTTCACTATTTCACTATTTCACTATTTCATTTTTCACTTCCCCCGCCACCATCGCCGCGAACCCCGCGACGATTCCGGCGAGCCATACAGCAAAAAACACCTTGCTCGGTTCCATTTACTCACCCTCCTTTGACGCGTAGTAAGCCTCAACCATCGTAGCCAACTTGCTCCCAACCACCCGCATGGGGCGGCTGATAAATTGATGGCCACAACGTCCACAGAAGCGGGCCTTTTTGTCATCGACGAGACAACCGCATTTCGAGCAGCGCCGAGTTAAGATGAACTCGCCACGCCACGAAGACTCGCTAACATAAGAAACCTCCATCTTACCTACCCTCCTTTTCGTTAGTCATCAATGTCATCTAGCGGATCGACGCCATCGTCTCCTTGTCAACCAAAGAATCCGGCATGCGCGCCTCAAGACAAAACGCCCTTTGGTCCCCAACCATCATCTGCAATGTAATCAACATCACTTGCCCTCCTTTTCATTAGCTTCAAGCTCCTTGATCTGCTTCTCGGTGAGCCTGACAACTTCTTCCAAGTTGGCGATTGCGTTGCCAAGCATGCGCCCAACGCCAGCCACATTCCCCACCAGCTGCGGCATAGCGTACGAGATTGTCTGCATGGCGCTCTTGACGTAGCTGTCTTTGTAGAACTTGAGGGACTCCAGCACCTGCGACAGCGCACCCTTGGCCAGGCCTTTGTAGTAGAAGTGCTTCACGGCCTCCTCGGCCGTCTCGCCGAACTTCTTCTGGCGGGAACAGATCGCGCCCCGGGTTACGTTCAACTTCCTCGCCCATCCCGCCCTGGTGGCAGACTCGCCGTTGATTGTTATCAAATTATTAGCCATCTTACTTTCCCTCCCTTGGCGCGCGGCGGACCTTGATCCCCCTCGCGCGGAGCTCTGCGCGCCGGCGCATCAGCTCCGCCGACGCCTTGCGCTCTCCGCGCAGCACGCGGCAGATATGCGACGGCGAGCGGTCGAGGCTCCTTGCGAGCTCGCGCACCCCCGCGCCTGCCTTTTTCTGTCTCTCTCTCATTTGTCCTCCTTTTTTTTCGTTTTCCACACTGGTTGGAATTCCGCACAGCAAAGTCACCACCACAAACAGAAGAGCCTCCGTCATGGACATGTGCACATATTTGACGAGGAAAAACACAAGCCCTAAATTCACCACGGTGCTGATGGCTGACACGATCCAGTTCATCATCTTACTTCCCCTCCTTGAACTTTAGTCCGAGTTCGCGCATCCTGGCGCGCAGCGGACGGGCCTTGCGCTGTCCCTGGCGCACTATGCAGACATAGCAGTTCGAGTAGCCCGTAAGCCGTGCGATTTCTCGCACTCCTGCCGCCCGCAGCTTCGTTCTTTTTGGTCTTTCCATATTTGTCATCGTCGCTCCTTTTTGATATGATGTTCACTTGTTCACAGAGAACGGTGAGAATTGTATCAAATTTTCCTGTTGACTGTCAACAAGGAATGTTGACTATTTTTAAGGAGGCATTATGACCTTGAGAGACGCAAGAGAAAGAGTAGGCAAGACGCAGCAGGAAATGGCGGAATTGCTGGGAATATCACGCAACTACCTTGCGCTGATAGAATCAGGGAAGCGCCCCGAGCAGCCCGATCTCCTGGAGCGTGCTTTGGTGATTGTCAACAAATCGGCAAAGGCCCTCACCCTCGACGACTGGCGCGCGCGCGCCATCGCGGCGGAGTCGAAGCTCGCGGAGCTGAAGCGCGCAATGCGCGAATGGATCGACGCAATATAAGGAGGCCGCCGCCATTGCAAAATGGTGGTATAAAAAGCGGCACCCTCCAGCCGCATGGTCGCCATCTATGGGTAATCCCCAACCTCGCGGCAGAAGGTGATGGTATTCTCCGGCGTCAACGGCGCGATCGTCCGCGACACCATCCTCGCCATGCGCGAGGCCTAACTCTTAACATTAAACTCTCAACTCTCCCTCCCCGGTTCGCCGGGGTCTTTTTTTTGCCTGTCATTTGCCTGCCATTTGCCGCGCCCTTAACCGCCCCTTAAACCACGTGCAAAAGTTCTACCACTGGTAGAACTTTTGCATTTTCCTCGCGCGCGCGCACGCGCGTGGGCGCATAATGCGCACGCGCAAGGCGAAAGTTCTACCGCGGTAGAACTTTTGCCGATTTTACCGTTCTACCAGCAATTCACAGAATAGCCGTCCTAAGCATTTAACTTGCGCCCGGGCTATTATACAATACCCTCCGCAACGACCAAATAGCAGTCAGCAACGACACGCACCTTCCAAAGTCATCGGGTTACCTCCAGCCCCGCAGCACAGGCCGCCAGAGAATCGCCTGGATAATCTACCTGGCACCCTTTAGAGTTAAGAGTTGAGAGTTGAGAGTTGAGAGTTGAGAGTTATGGAAAAACGAACCTCAGAGATTGCGGAACTGAAGCAGCTGGCGGGCGCCGCCGGCCTTGACGGACTGGACTTCCTCGCCGCCTACACGGACGGGCAGCTTGCCGAGGCATACAACGGCATCGGTCCCGACTTCCTCCCGGCCGACGTCCGCAAGAAGCTCTCCCTCTACCTCGACCTCTTCGCACCCGCCGCGCTGATCCACGACCTTCGCTACACCGTCTCGGACGGCACCCGCAGCGGCTTCAACTTCGCCAACTTCGAGTTCCGCGGCAACTGCTACCTCCTTGCCGAGAAGCGCTACGGCGTCCTCAACTGGCGCCGCTACCGCGCCTACTTCGTCGCGGAGACGCTTTTCGCCGCCGTCGCGTCCCAGGCAGGCTGGATCGCCTGGACCGAAGCCCACCGCCGCCGCAGCACCAACCCCTAACCACTAACAACTAACAACTAACAACTAAAATGAAAACCGAACTCAAGCTCACAGCCCTGCGCCTCGCCGTCCTAGCAGCCTGCCTCGCCTGCGCCTATCTCCTCGCGGGCTGCGGACGCATTATCACGATCGAAAAGCACGATCCGTTCCCGGTTTTCGACGACACCGGCACGAACGTCATTTCATACGTGGACGGCGGCTACGATTTCCGCTACCGCTCGTTCGGCCTCAAGACTGACGTCGACGACATCGAGGCCACGAAAGACGACAAGGGCGTGTCGATCAAGGTCAAGAACATCAAGACGGACGTTTCAACCGAGAACAAGGAAATCGTCGGCGCGACCGGAACAGCCGTCGGCAACGTCGTCGAGAAGGCCATCCAGGGAGCGAAAAAGTAAATGGAAGTCGACGGCATCAACCTTGCGGTGGGCGGCGGCGCCGTGACGGCGATTGCCGGCGTCTTCGGCGCGTGGATCAAGGCGCGCTTTGGAAAGACGAGCGTGTCGCCCGTCCCGCTCCCGGTCGAGAAGCAGAAGGACTTCGTCACCGTCCAGGAGTGCAACCGCAAGATGTGCGAGCACAAGGCCGAGATCGCCGAGCTCCGCTCGCAGATGAACCGCAACCAGGAGTCGCTCATGCAGAAGCTCGACGCCATGGACGACAAATCGGAGCAGCGCGCCAAGGAGACCTTCCAGCGAATCAACCCCCTCGCCGAAAAGCTCGGCGAGCAGATAGGCCAGGTCAAGCTGATCAAGGAGACATTCATCCAGTCCGTCGTCGGAGGCAAGCACAAATGAAAAACCCCCTCATCCAGAAGTCCATACTCCGCGTGCTCTCGCGCCTTCCCGACGTCTTCCTCCGCGAGGAGACCCTCGCCGCCGAGGTGGAGATCGCGACGGACCGCACGATCAAGACCACCGAGTTCGCCGACGAGATACAGGAGCTCCTCGACCTCGGCTGCATCGAGAAGGACGCCTCCATACTCGGCGACCCCATGTACCACATCACCGGCAAGGGCAAGCTCGCCCTGAAGGAGGGCGTCCGCTGATGTCCGCCACTCTCGCCACGCCGCGCGCCGACGCCTGGTACGCCGACCTCACCGAAGAGCAGCTCTGGCAGCTCTACGCGCTCGCGAAGCGCACCCGCAACTGGGCGGAGGTCGCGCGCGTGGCGCGCGAGGAGTTCGGCGTCGGACGCGACATCTCGAGCTCGGCCTACTACCGCTGGCGCGACTGGATGCGCGAGCAGGACTCTGACCGCCGACTCGCCTCCGCGCGCGCCGCCGTCCTCGAGGCCGAGGAGATGGCGAAGAAGACCGGCATATCCGACGAGGCGATGATAACCGCCTACAAGTCGCTCGCCGCCGACGCGGCGCTCTCCTCCGGCGACGCCGACCGCGCGAGCAAGTACGTCCTCATGGCGATGGCCCTCCGCGACCGCGAGCAAAAGGCCGCCGAGCTCAAGCTCAAGACCGCCGCGCAGAAGACGAAGGACGACCAGCTCCGCCTCGCCCGCGAGAAGTTCGAGGCGGCGGAACGCCGCGAGAACGCGGCGAGGTCCGCGCTTGGCGACACCAAGCTCACCGACGCCGACAAGCTCGCCAAGATGAAGGAGATTTTCGGATAATGCCGCTCATAGCCTATCTGCTCGCGTTCCAGAAGAAGCTCGCCGCCTCGGCGGCACGCTTCCTGATCGCGCTATGGTCGCGGCAGACAGGCAAGGGCTTCACGACGTCCTTCATCGCCTCGCGCGGCGCAATGACCGAGCCACGCTCGAAGTGGCTTATCGTCGCGCCGACCGAGCGTCAGTCTTTGGAAACGCTCGACAAGTGCAAGGACTGGATCAAAGCGGCGAACCTGTCGGCTGCTGAGAGCGAGGAGGAGTTCGACGCACTGGAGAAAGGCGCGAAGGTCAAGGCCAAGATAATCGAGCTCCCGAACGGCTCCAAGATCTACGCGCTCCCGGGCAAGCCCGCGAGCTTGCGCGGCTTCACCGGCTACCTAGTCCTCGACGAGTTCGCGTTCTTCGAGGACGAAGATGCAGTCTGGAGGGCCGTTTTCGCCGTCATCACGAACCCGATGGCGTCCATCAAGCGCATCATCATCACGTCCACGCCGAACGGTCAGGGCGACAGGTTCCACAAGCTGGTCCAGGAAAACTTCCTCGAGCCCAATCCAAAGCGCCGCGTGAAGTGGGAGGTGCAGAAGGTCACGATCCACGAGGCGGCGAAGGAGTGGGAAGCCGCCGGAAAGCTCGGCACTGTCATCGACGAGAAGACCGGCGAAGAACGCCCCAAGACCGCCGAGGAGTACGTCGAGGAAATACGCGAGGCGTTCGACTGCCCCGAGGCGTGGCCCCAGGAATACGAGTGCGAGTTCCTGGACGCGAGCGCGAACCTCCTCAGCTTCGACCAGATCACCGCCGCCGAGAGCGTGGAGGCGACGGAGCACGGCTTCGACCCCAACGAGCCGGGCGAGTTCTACGGCGGATTCGACTTCGGTGGAATCAGCGACCCGTCTATCTTCTGGTTCGCCAAGAAGATCGTGGAGACCGGCGCTGACGGCAAGCCGGTCGAGAAGCTCGTCACGCGCGACGTCATGTTCATCAAGGGTCTCGACACGGGCGAGCAGCTGGCGGCGGTGAGAAGCCGCATCGACAAGTGTGTGCGCGTGTGCGTGGACTACACAGGCCCCGGGCGCGGCTTCGGCGACATCGCCGCAAACGGGATGCCGGGGACCGACTTCACCGGATGGGGCGAATACGACGCCGATCCCAAAAAGTTCCTCTTCGGCAAGATCGAGAAGTTCAACTTCAGCGAGACTTCCAAGCGCGAGCTCTTCACGCCGTTCAGGCTCTGCTTCGGCAAGGTCTGCTCGTTCCTCATCCCGCACGTGGACTGGATCCGCCAGGACTTTCACTCGATGCAGATGCTACGGAGCGGCAACGACTTCAAGTTCTGGGCGCCGCGCATGTCTAACGGCCACTCCGACGGCTGCTGCGCCGCCGCGCTCTGCAAGCGCGCGGCAAGCTTCGCAGGCGGCACCCCTGCGGCGTGGGCGCCGTCCATGGGCCTCGGCGCGAGGCTCGCCAACTACTTCAGAGGGAGGCACTAATGGGATTTTTAACCGCTGTTAAACACTGGTTCAACCGGGGCCCCGCGCTGCCGCCCGGCCAGGTGTTCCTCGAGCTCATGCAGCGCGGGAACGCCATCTACGCCGTCAACCCCGACAGGCTCGCCGCCGCCGTCACCGGCTGGGCGTCCGGCTATGTCGCGGGTCTCGCCCGGATAATCGACGAGTACGAAATGCGCGACGACGTCGCGCGGATCGGAGTGCGCAAGCGCGACGCGGCCGTCGCCCGCTGCGAGCATACGGTCCTCATCGAGGAGGGCTACGAAAAGGACCCGCGCGCCGAGCTCCACCGCGACGTCCTCAAGCGCTTCTGGGCCGGGATCACCGTGACAAGCGCCTTCAACCGCTCGCAGCGCGGCGGGATCCGTCTCCTCAAGAAGCAGATGATGTCCGCGCAGTCCTATGGCTGGGCGTGCCACAACATCGTCTGGGACACCTCCGACCCCGCGAACTTGACCGCGAAGTTCATCCATGTTCCCCTCTGGCACTTCGAGAACCTTACGGGCGAGCTACGCTTCAAGCCGACCGTGAACCAGTACTACGGCATCCCGATGGAGCCCGGCTCGTGGCTAGTCCATTCCGGCGACGCCATCGGCCCCGCCGTCGCGCTCGCCGCCTGCGCCAAGCACATGGGCCTCCAGGACTGGCTCCTCTTTTCGGAGCGCGCGGCAATCCCGGGCATCCTCGGCAAGACCGGCGCGCAGATCGGCAGCGAAGCCTGGAACAACCTCTGCAAGATGATCGAAGCCTGGGGCCGCGACTGGAAGGCCGTCACCGACCGCGACACCGACATCACGACCGTCACCCTCAACGGCAACGGCACGCCGCCCATGCCCGGACTCGTCGAGCGCATGGACCGCGCGATCGCCGCGCTCTACCGCGGCGCCGACCTCTCGACCATCTCGAAGGGCGAGGGACTCGGCGCGTCGCTCCAGGGCGAAGAGGCCGACATGCTCGAGGCAGACGACTGCGCCGCGCTCGCGGAGTCCCTCCACGAGCAAGTCGACCGCTATGTCATCCGCTGGGCGACCGGCGACCGCGACCCCCTCGCCTACATCTGGATAGAGCCCACCAAGCGTCCGGACGTCGAGGGCCGGATCAAGGTCAACGAGCACCTGATCGCCCACGGCGCAAAGCTCTCGATGCGCGACGAGCTCAACTGGTTCGGCCGCAGCGAAGCCGACGTGGACGATGTCGACGACCGCCCCATGACGGCCTCTTTAGCCCCCCAAGGCGTTCCGGGAATGGGACTCCCCAACGAGACCCCCTTTAATCGCGACGAAAATGCGTTTAAAATCCCACCGCGCTCCCCGGACGGGCAAGGAGAGGGGAAAACCCTACCCCCCTCTCAAATCGCAAAAAAACGGCCTCTCGACCTAAAGGCCATCGCCGAGGCTTTCGCGGACCAGAACGCCCCCGCAGCGAAGGCGATCCGGGAAGTCCTCGCTAACCCCACGCCCTCCGCCTTCGCGTCCCTCGCCGCGAACATCGACGGCCTCCTCCCCGACGACCCGGCCCTCGCCGCCGTCATCGCCGAGACCATGGCGAAGGAGTTCACCGCAGCCACGCCCACGCCACAGAAGTCCCAGGAGTCGCGCTAGTGCAGGAATACAACGAGTTCGTCGACAAGTTCAAGCCGCGCCACACGTCGGACGACACCCACACGCCCGCAAACGTCTACGAGGCGGCCCTCTCCTGGGCGGAGAAGCGCTACGGCCTAGACCGCGCCAAGGTTGTGCGCCCGTTCTTTCCCGGCGGCGACTACGCGAACGCCGAGTACCCCGAGGGCTGCATAGTCCTCGACAACCCGCCGTTCTCCATCCTCGCGCAGATCGTCCGCTTCTACCTCGGCCGGAAGATCCCGTTCTTCCTTTTTGCGCCGTCGCTTACTTGCATCGCCCACGCGCGCCATCCCGGCTGCGCCGCCATTTTCAGCGACAGCGACATCACCTTCGACAACGGCGCGGTAGTGAGGTGCGCGTTCCTGACGAGCCTCGAAGACCCCGGCACCCTTGCCGTGTCCGCGCCCGACCTCGGCGACGCGATAGCCGTCTGCGAGGCCGCAAACCGCAAGGTCGGCAAGAAGAAGACGACGCCGCTCGCACTGCCGGACGAGCTAATCACCGGCGCGCGAATGCAGTATCTCGCCGCGCACCATACGCCCTTTGTCGTCCGCCGCGCCGACGCCGCCTTCGTCCACAAGCTCGACAACTATCCAGGCGGCATCTACGGCAAAGGCTTCCTGCTGTCGGAACGCGCGGCGGCGGAACACGCGGCGGCGGAACGCGCGGCGGCGGAACGCGCGGCGGCGCACAAGATTGCGCTCTCGGAGCGCGAACGCGCGATAGTGAAAACCCTTGGAAAGGAGCAGGCATGAAATACGCACTGTACAACACGGCCCACCCACTCGCCGAGAGCGGCAAGCCGATTTTCATTCCCTTCGGTGAGTGGCCTTACGACGAGAAGTCGCGCCAGCGGCTCGACCGCGCTCACGGCGAGGCAATTGCAAACGAGCTGAACGCCCGCGTGGCGAACGGCGAGCCGGGAATCCCGATCTACCAGGGCCATCCCGACGTCCCCGCGCTCGCCTCGCGCTATCCCGACAAGGGCGCGCTCGGCTGGGTGACGAAGATCGCGCTTGCCAACGAGAACGGCAAGGACGGCCTCGCCCTCACCGTCGAATGGGATCGCGACCCCGGCAAGGGCTTCAAGTGGTTCTCGCCCTACTGGTTCGCGAACGAGAAAGACCGCGACGGCCAGACCTACATCGTCGCCGACATCCGCTCCATCGGCCTCGTGAACCGCCCCAACATTCCCGAATTTCGCCTCGCCAACGAGGCGGAGGACACACCAACCAACCAAACGAAAGGAACAGACATGAATCGCGAAGAGCTGATTCAGGCACTAGGTCTTCCGCCGGAAGCGACGGACGACCAGATCAAGAAGGCGCTCGACGAAGGGAAGGAGGCGAAGACCCGCCTTGCCGAGCTCGAGGCGCGGGCGAAGGCCGCGGAGACCGCCGAGACGGCGGCCAAGACCGACGCCGAGATGGCGAAGAAGGAGACCGAAGACGCGAAGCGCGCGTTCGAGAACGAGCGCAGCCTCCGCGCCGACATGGCCCTCGACGCCGCCGTCGCCGACGGACGCATCGGCAAGGACGCGCGCGCCTCCTGGCGCGACCGCCTCGTGAAGAACGGCGACTTCGCCGCGCTCGCCAATGAGAAGCCCCTGGAGAAGAAGGACCTCACCAAGGGCCTCGTCAACGAGTGCAGCGAGGAGTCCGAGAAGCGCAAGGGCCTCGTCAACGAAATAATGAAGAACGAAGGCTGCGACTTCAAGACGGCGTGGAACCGCGCCGCCGCCAAGTCGCCCGCGCTCTTCGCCTGGAATTCCAAGTAGTCCGCTGGCGGGGTGCGGGGCCAAGGCCCCGTCCGTTCCGCCGACCATCCGACCTCAAGAAAGGAAAAAACCAATGAACGGTACACACGAAAACGGAATCATCACCTACACCGCCGCCGCTTCCGCGACGAAGGGCACGTTCGTCAAGTTCACGGGCGAGACCGACGCGGGCGGCAGGCCCACCGTCACCCCGACGACCGCCGCGGACGACCAGGCCATCGGCGCCGTCATCGACGGCTGCAACGCCGGCGACGACGTCGCCGTCGCCATCCTCGGCGGCTACCGCGGCACCATGCTCGTCAAGGCGGGCGGCGCCGTGACGCGCGGCGCGCAGCTCGCCGCCGACGGCACCGCCACCGCCGCCGCGACCGACGTCATCGTCGGCATCGCCCTCGACACGGCCGCCGCCTCCGGCGACCTCATCGAGATCGCCCACCAGGTCGGCCAGGTGAAGTAACAGTCCACCGGCGGGGTGCGGGGCCGCCAAGGCCCCGTCCGTTCCGCCTCCAACCTCAAACGAAACCCAAAAAGGAAACCAACCAAATGAACAAGGGAACCTTCAACCTCGCGCCCCTCGGCATCATGCCCGCCGGCGCGAACATCCAGCCCGGCATGGTCGGGATGGCTAACAGCGAGCTGATGGCGGACACGTTCTTCAGCGAGCCCATGACCGAGTACGCCGTCGGCTGGCGCACCGAGGACAACCGCCTCGAGGAGCTCCTCGAAGCCCTCGCCCCGGCCGTCCGCACGTCGGACATGTTCCAGTACCGCGTCGCCGACAACGCGGCGGCCTTCGCGGCCATCGAGAACAAGGCCGACGAGCGCGCCCTCAACGGCGAGTTCAAGACGATCATGGCCCACGGCCAGATCGAGACCGGCGCGACGCTCTCCAAGGGCCTCACGACCGTCATCGACAAGCGCATCGTCGCGGCGAACCCGCGCGCGATCGAGGGAAAAGTCGGCTGGCTGAAGCGCATGCTCCTTCGCGCCGAGATCCTCCGCGCCGTCGCGCTCCTCAACGCGAACGCGACGAACAAGGCCGTGACCTGGGGCGGCGACAGCGGCTCCCAGCCCGACATGGACCTCGCGGCCATGGTCCTCGCGGGCGGCAACGCGGCGGGCTTCGACCCCAACACGCTCGTCATGCCGGCGAATGTCTGGCAGGCGCGCCTCCTCGCCTACGGCGCGACCAACACGGCCTCCGGCTTCGCGGGCTACGCGATGTCGCCCGACGGCCTCCGCGACTGGCTCGCGCTCGACCGCGTCTACGTCTCGCGCGAGCGCTACGGGAACGGCGTCGCGACGGCGAAGAACCCGATCCTCGGCACGAACGTCGCCTTTGCGTTCAACGCGCAGCGCGACGCGACTCCCGAGGACCCGTCCAACATCAAGCGCTTCTGGTCGCCCGAGCAGGGCGGCGGCGAGTGGGCGGTGTGGGTCCAGGACAAGGCGAGCCACCTCGTCTACGTGACGGTCTCGCACTACAGCGCGATCGCCATCACGTCCTCGCTCGGCATCCGCAAGCTCACGGTCACCAAGGGCTAAGGAAAGGAGAACGGCAGCATGAACACGCTCATCGCTCTCGCCGCCATTGTCGCGGTCAACCTCCAGCCGGGGCTCAATGCTCCGTCCACGGACGGCGCGGTGCGCGTCGACGCCGCCGTTCTCGTCTCCACAAACGCCGTCGCCACCTCGCGGGTGGCGGCGGTGTACGACCTCCCCCTCTACGGCCAGGTCGAAAGCGTCGAGGTCGTCACGAACGACGTCCTCTCGACTTCGACCCGGACCGTCGTGGGGACCAACGAGACCCTCGCCGTCACCGACCTCTACACGCTCGCGACGAACCCGACGGACCGCGTGACGGGCCTCTACAACGTCGTCACCAACACGGCGGGAATCTCGGAGACGAACTACCTCTACATCGCGACGAACTACTTCACCGTCTGGACCAACTCCTACCCGGTCGAAGTCCTCTCGCCAGTCGTCTCCACAATCACGAATCTCTCGCTGGAGATAACGGGCCACATGCCCGTCACGAACGACCTCTTTTCCCTCACCGCCTCCGGCGGCTACGCAGAGACGAACGGCGTCTTCAGATACGTCGTCTCTCCCGCGCAGCTGCTCCTTGTCGGCGAGCCCCTCACCCTCATCATCGAAAATTAAGATGGCAACTACCTGGCAGAGTCCGACGGAAGACGGCGTAGTCGCCAAGCTCGACCAGGGCGAGGTAAACGCCTTCAACCGCAACGCCTGGAGCGTCGACGCGCTGAAGGAGCTCCTCTCCCTCGCCGTCGCCTACGTGCGAGGCTGCATCCGCACCGGCGGACGCTGCCGCATGGCGAAAGACGCCTCGACGCTCCCCCGGAGCGTCCTCGGGAAGACCTACGACTACGTCGTCTACGACCTTCTGAAGCGCCTCGCGCTCCCGATCAACGAAGACCGCCGCCGCGCGCACGAGTCCGCCGAGGACTTCTTCCGCCGCATCGAGAAAGGCGAGTGGGAGCCCGAGAGCGAAGGCGAAGACGACGCCGACGCCGGCGGACTCCACGCCGCGCAGCTCGTGGGCGTCGCCCCGAACCGCGTCACCCCCCGCAACATCCAAGGCTACTAGCCCCCTCACGCCCCCCAAGCCCCTCACGCCCACCCCCTAACAACTACCCCCTACGCCTACGCCTAATCCCTACGCCTAAAAAACCATGCCCCCCGAAAACGTCCAGCGCCTGAAAGCCCTGCTGCCCACTACCCTCGGCAGCGAGGACATCCGCTCGCAAGTCGCGGCGGACATCCTCCGGCGCAGCGTCTTCTCGGCGCGCATGGCGAGCGAGCCCTATCTCGCGCAAGTTCGCGACGTGTGCGCAGAGGTCGTGGCCGGGCGTCTCTCCACCGCGCAGGCGCGCGAACGACTCCTCCGCACCCTCGAGGCAATGGGCCACTCGCCCTCCGATCCGGGCGGACTCGAGAACCCCGCCTCCCTCCGCCGCCTCGACCTCATCGTCAACACCCAGGCCGACATGGCGGCGTCCGTCGCGCGCCTCATGTCGCAGGACCAGGGCGTCCTCGCCGACTTCCCGGCATGGGAGCTCATGCGCTTCGAGGATCGCGACAAGAAGCGGAAGGACTGGCCCGCGCGCTGGTCCGCCGCGGGACAGTCCGTTGGCTGGCAGGGCGCTCTCCCAACGACGGCGACAGGACGCATGGTGGCCCTCAAGTCCTCGCCGATCTGGCGCGCCCTTGGCGACGGCGCGGGCGGCTTCCGCGACACTCTTCTCAATCCCTACCCGCCGTTCGCCTACTCTTCCGGCATGGACTGGATGGACGTCTCGCGCGACGAGGCGGAGGCGCTCGGCCTCGCCGTGCCGCAGTCCCAGAAGATCGAAGTGCCGCGCCTTGCGCCGAAGGAGGAGCCGTGAACTTCATCGTCACCCACAACGTCCCCGCCCTCGGCCTCGTACTCGCGAAAAGCGCAGACGTCCTAAACGCGCAGCGCCTGCGGGCGGTCTTCTCCCGCGCTGCGTATTCCGTCGCGAATCTCGTGCGCCGCCACATCCTCTGGATCGCGCCCGCGCACCATCTCTGGGCCGCGAAGCTCGGCGCGCAGCATACGGAGTTCTTCGGCAAGGCCGCGCGCCACACCACCTCCCGCGCCACTTCGAGGCGCGGCATCGTCACCATCGCCTCGCCCGGCTTCTCCCGCGCCTTCCACGACGTCGAGATTCGCCCGACTGGCGGACGCCGCTTCCTCACCATCCCCAAGAACCGCGAAAGCTACGGCCACACCGTGAAGGAAATGCGCTCGGACTTCGGCTGGAAGATCTACCGTCCAGGCAGCGCGAAAATCCTGATCGGCGTCAAGGACGGCGAGCGCGTGCCGCTTTTCACCCTCGCCGAGATGGTCCGCCAGCGCCAAGACCGCTCGCTCCTCCCGAGCGACGGCGCGATCGACGAGGCCGCGACCGCCGGCGCGATGGGCGAAATCTCAAAGAAGCTGGAGGCAGTCAGATGAACTTGCGCCGCATAGTCTACGAGGCAGCGGAGACGCTCCGCGCCGTCCCGCTGATCGCGGAGAACGAAGTCCCCGTCGTCGAGATGGAGAAGGGCGACATCCGAAGCCGCGTCGCCGCCGAAATCGGCCGCACCTCCTGCTGCCTCGTCGTCTCGCTCGACTCCTTCACGCCGACCGCGACCGGCAAGGACGGACTCTACGGCGAGGTCAGCCTCATCGTGAGCGTATTCGAGAAGCCCGTCACAAACCGCCTGGACGAAGGCGACGCACCGGCCGAGTCTCCCAAGTTCGAGACGTCGCCCACGATCATGAACCTCGCGCAGGCCGCCGCGAACGCCCTGGACCGCACGCAGTGCGAAGGAATGAACGGACCCTTCTTCCTGGACGAGATAACCCCGGTCGTCGAACTCTCCGAGCCCGACTTCGACGGAGTCGTCACCTGCGACGCCGTCTTCGCCGCGCGTGACCTCTGCATTTCGTAACACCCCACCCACCACCAAAGAAAGGAACAACAGAAAATGGGAATGGTTAAAAAGGCAGGCGCCGACCTCGCGACCGGTTGCCTCACCCTGACCGGCATGGTCGCGCAGACCGCCACGGCCTCGGCCGGCGGCGAGCTCCGCGAGTACCGCAACGAGGACGGCGAGGTCTTCGCGCTTTACCTCTACGACGGGCACGAGCAGATCGCCTTCGAGGGGCTCCTCCGGGCGTCCGACGCACAGACGCTGCAGGCGAAGGGCTCGACCATCGTGGTCGACACCGTCACCTACTACATCCAAGAGTACCAGGTGCAGTTCACCAACAACGACGTCTCCAAGGTGAGCGGCAGCGCGCGCACCTATCCCGACCTCGCCTCCGCGGCCTCCACCCCGGCCACCAACGGCACCGGCACCAACGGCACCGGCACCAACGGCACCGGCACCAACGGCAGCAGCACCTGATGGAGATACCGGTCGAGAACGTGCTGACGGCATATCCGCCGGCGAGGCGCGCGGGGCGGCTTGTCTTGCAGCCCCTCACCCTCGGCGGCGCGCTTGCGCTTGCCGCGCTCGGCGTCGACTTCTCGAAGTCGCGCGTCGAGACGGCGAAGCTGCCGGTCGTCGCCGCCGTTCTCGCCGGGCTCATATCTCCCGACGCCGCGTTACACGGCGAGCCGCGCGCGCTCGCGCGCGCCATCCGCCGCGTGAAGCCCCATTTAAGCGCCGTTTCGGAGGCCGTTGAAAAGGTCTTAAACGACGCCTTCGCGACTCGCATCAAGGCCGCCGTCCCGGAGGGCGCGCCGGTCTCCTTCACGCCGCACGGCCTCGGCTGGCCGCTCCGCCTCGCGGAGAATCTCTGCGCCGAGTATGGCTGGAGCTTCGACGCCGCTCTCGCGACGCCCCTCTCGCGCGCGTGGGCGCTTGAAGCCTGCGCACGCGAGCGCCACGGCGGACGCCACGGTGACTTCGACTACATCGAACGCATCGAGGCGGAGAAAATCCGCGCGCGCCACGCCCCTCAAGCCCCTCAAGCCCCAACCCCCACGCCCCCCACGCCCCTCAAGCCCCTCACGCCCAACCCCTAACCCCCTACGCCTACGCCTACGCCTACCCCCTACGCCTAACCCCTAACCCCTAACCCCTAACAATGGCCGAGACCAAGCACAAGACTACCATCAAGATCGACGGCGACGCCAGCGGCGCGGAAAGCGCCTTCGAGAAAATCGCCGCGCTGGCGAATGGGAAGCTCGCCAAGTCGCTCCTAGCCGTCAGAACGGCAATCGGCAATATCTCCCGCGCTCTCGGCGTCTTCTGGCTTGCCTGGAACGGCATCCAGCTCGTCATCACCGGCTGGCAGAAGCTGAACGAACTTTTAAGCGAGACGCGGCGCAAGATGGAGGAGATCCGGCTTTCCAACATGTTCGACCAAGCCGCCGACTCCGCCGCGGTGCTCATTGGCCGCATCAAGGAAATCAACAACCTTCTTGACATTGAGGCCAAGCGCGCGGCCACCGCGCGCCAAGCGTTCGAGATCGAGGACTCTGCCCGCCGCGACGCCGAGGACTCGCGCCGCGAAGTGTCGCGCGCCGAGGAGCTTGCCGGAGTCACCGACCCGCGCGCGCGCCAAGTCATCCTCGACCGCTTTGCCGCGGAGGACGAGAAGCGCAGGGCCGAGGCGTCTAGGGCTAACACAGAAAAGCGCATCCAGGCGATGAACGACGAGGCGGACATGCAGCGTCGGCTCATCGACTCGTCCAAGCAAGTCGCCGACGCCATCGCGGCAAGACTAGACAAGGAACGGGCGCTACTCGACGAACTTGAGAATGCCGAGAAGCCCAACGAGAAACTTATCGAGGGAACAAAGGAGAGGATCAAGGCTCTTGAGGACGAAGGGCGCGCCGCAAAAGACGCCAACTCCAAGGCTCGAGAAGCCCTGGATGCGGCAAACGCCATAATCGGCGCACTCGAGAACAGCCTTGACATTGCACAGGCGGGCGCGTCATCTGCCGCGACTACCGCCGGGGCGATCAACCGCTCCGCAGCGTGGCGCGCCAAGGAGGAGGCAGACCGCCGCGCGGACGCGGAGTTCACGGACAAGCTCGCGGCAAACGAGATGGCAAGCGCAAGCCGCCGCCAGTTCGCGACACTTTCCGACGCGGAGAAGGTGACGGAACTCGACCGCCGCGAAGACGCCGCGCGCGAGCGCATGACCGCCGCGCAGGGCGAGCTCGCGGACGAGATGGCGAAAGACGTCCAGGAGCGCAGCGAGGAGCGCATGAACCGCGCCCGCGCGGAGATCGAGAGCGCCCAGGGAGAGGCCCTCCGCGCCGCCGAGGAGCGCGAGGCACTCCAGCGCTCGATCGACGATGATGTACAACGCGCCGCCGAAGACGCAGCAAACGCAAAGGCCCGCGAAGACGAGCGCGCCAACGCCGAGCGCCTCTCCCGCGCCGACAGGCTCGCCGAGTCTTTCGCGTCCGGCGGGAACCGCCTCACCGCCATGGGCCTCGGCGCAGGCGCGGACAACGCCCGCACCGTCGACCAGATCAACGGCAAGATTTCAACAGTCCTAGACGTGCTCCGCCAGGAGCTTGACGCCCTTCGCGGCCTCAAGCAGGGCGGCGTCGTCGCAACTTTCGGAGCTTAAGTCGCCATGGGCCTTGAATACATAGCAGGATCGCAAAACGCGCTCGTCACCGTCGGATCGAAGAGGATCTCGACGGCAAACGACACGACCGTCCAGATTTCCGGCCCCTACGCAACCGTCGCCGCCTTGCAGCCAGCCTACGGCGCGGACCACACGACCTTCACGCCCTGCCCCGATGGCTTCACGGTCGACGACTCCGTCGTCACTCCAGACGGACGCGGCGGAGCGACTCTGTCCGTCCATTGCGTCAACTACGGCTCGCCGGCCGGGCAGACCTTCGCTCCGCAGAAGTCTGTGTTCAACATCGAGATGGTCGAGACCGTCTACGACCTCCAGCAGCACCCGACGCTGACCGCCGACGCCGCGACGGTGAAGACGATCGCCCTCTGGCTCAACTCCACGCCCGAGGTCCAGTACTCCGGCTCGACCGGCTACTCCTACACAGACTCCGCAGGCGAGTCGCAGGAAATCGCCGCGGACTCCCTTGCCTACAAGTTCTGCGCGGCGTACCAGGCGGGAATCAAGACCTTCACGCGATACTATCCCGTTATCAAGAAGGTTTCCATCTGGTCGTCGCTCCCCGGCGTCTCCATTTCCGGGAACTCCATGACCGGCGGCACCGTCTCGCAGTTCTCGGCGGACATCGGCAAGTGGGACACTCCCCCCCTCACGCTCGCCGGCTACGCCGCGACCAACTGGTTCAAGAGCGGCGACGACTACAACCAAAACCAGGACCAGACATACACCCGCCGCGAGCAGTGGACCTACTCCCCCGACGGCAGCACCGGCCCCCACGGCTGGATATACCAGACCAGCCAGAGCCAGAACCAGGGAGGCGGCGCGTCGTGATCGACTTCCCCCGCGAGATGCGCCAGGGCGACGTAGTGAGCGCGACGGAGTACAACCGCCTCGTCCGCTGCCTACGCCGTCTCGCGATCATCCAAGGCCCAGGCGTCAAGCTAAGTTTCCGCCCGAACGGCACCGTCATCTCCGCCGCGGTCCCCGCGCGCGCCGCGACCTCCGCCTCCGCCCCCGTCTTCTGGAGCTTCAGCCCGCAAGGCGGCTGGAGCAACTGCCTCGTCGTCTACGGCTACCAGGCCTGCTGGCTCGACCGCATGCCGCCCTCGGGCGTGACGAGACAGACCCTCCCCTATCTCGCCGACCCCGCCGCCCTCGAGGTCGTCGACCCCGGCTGCCACTACCTGAAGGCAAACCTCGCGACCGGCAAAATGGAGATCGTCGTCGTCCCCGGGACTTCGCTCGACGAGAACGGCAACCTCGTCTTCAGCGGAACCGCGCCGGAAAACGACTACGTCAACTCCATCGTCTACGTCTACCTTGGCGCCGTCGTCGAAAAGGTCGACGACGAAGGTGAGCCAACGGGCGAAGTCTTTCTCGGCGACGCCGTCCATGCCCCCGTCGTCCTATACCGCTATGTCTAGAAATTTTCGCCATTCCCCGTTCCTCGCCGCCGCGCTCTGCGCGGCTAGCCTGGCGTTCGCCCGGACCGCCTCCGCCGCCGCGCTCCTCACTCTGACGACGACCAACGACTACGTCCTCACCCGCCCTGTCTCCACCAACCTCCTCGGCCTCGGCATGGGGCCGACAAACAGCTACGCCGTCCCCCGCGCCGAGGATCTCTCCTTCCTGCGCGAAGCCTTCGCCGAGCGCACCCACGCCATCAACGGCGAGAACTTTTCGCCGATAATGGAGAGACTGCCAGAAGCGTCGCATCTTCTAGACGCGGGCACCTTCGACGACGAGGTGAACAACCTCCTCTACTTCCCGCTCTCCTACGGCTACTGGCCGCCCTACACCCGATACGTGAGCGGCGGCTACGTCGCCGACACATTCTCTCTGGACGACACCCTCGCCTACTTCGGCTTTGGCGAGTCCCTCCCGAGCGACTTCTCCGTCGACGGCATATCAACCGACACGACCAACGGCCTCGCGTTCGTGACGCAGACCACCTTCGAGGACTGTTTTATTCCGACCTCCTCGATTCCCACCAACGTCTCCTTCCGCGGCACGGTCGACATGCACAACGTCACCAACGCCTACCACGTCCTCGGGCTCTCGCACACGGTCCTTGGAGAGCCCGTGAACAGACTCCAGTTCTCAACGGCCGGCGACGGCGTCTCAGCCATTCAGTCCTGGACGATCGAGGTCCCGTCTCAGAACCGCAGCGTCGCAAGCTACTCTTATTCGCCATATTCATGGACCGATGACGAAGGCGTCAGCCATTCCGGCACCTACGCCTCGGGCTACACCCTCACGGACTGGGTCTCCGACACGTCCGTCGCGACGGGAACGACCGCCTACGCCTCCGGCTACTCCGTCTACGGGCAGTCGAGCGAGACCAAGACCGCGCCCGCCGGATGGAAGCGCACGGGGCAGTCCGGCACAAACGAATACGAGTCCGTTCCTCTTGGCGTCTTCGCGAGCAGCCGCAGCGCCGGGGCTCTTGCGCGCTGGCCGCTTGAGGCCTACGTCGAGCTCCGACACAGGTGCCTGACGACCAACTCCGTCGTCTCGACCAACGCCACCGACATCCAGGCCATCCAGAACGACTACATCGACTGGGTGGAGCTCGCCTGCGTCTCGCGCTTTCGATGCGACATGCTCGAGTCTGTTGCAGGCGACACGTCGCAGGCATACTCGACCAACTACGTCGAGCGCTACGCCGTCGTCTATCACACAGAGGAGGCCGACATCGTGGCCCTAACCAACGGCTTCTACGTCTACAAAGCGACAGAGTCATACAGTGACATAGTCAGCCTCGCCTATTCTCTGTGCGGCGGTAGCCCGGCGATGCCGACCGCCCCCGACCCAGAAGTCCCGGCAAACTCCGAGTACGCCCAGCCCGAGTTCACGACGACGGCAACCCGCCGGCGCACCCTCACCCTTGTCGACTTCTTCTGCTACCCAATCATCAGCCGCCGCCGTTTCCACGCCGACTTCACCCTCCCTTAAAGCCCCATGAAAGGACCCTTGAGCCATGCCTAAAATCTCCCCCCGCGCCCACGCCCCCCACGCCCCCCACGCCCCCCACCCCCACGCCCCTCACGCCCTCCCCCTCCCGCGCCTCTCGCGCCCCTCATGCCCCTCCCCCCACGCCCCTCGCGCCCCTCGCGCCTCTCACGCCCTCCTCCCCCTAATCCTGCTAGCCACGCTCTCCTCGGCCCACGCCGTCCCCCAGGAGTGGTCCCTCGAGGTCTCCTCGACGCGCCCCTACCAGTTCACCGCCTACCACGGCGAGACGCTCGAGCTCGCGGCGAGCTTCACGCACAACGGCGCGCCCTGGCAGCTCTCCGGCGACTACGCGCTCTTCTGGCAGACCAACGGAATGTCCGGCTACTGGACCGCGCCTGCCTCCGTCGTCTCCAACCGCGTCTCCGCGACCTTCACGGGGGCAATGGATTCAGGCGCGCCGATCGTCTACGGCTTCCTCGGCTCGACCGGCACTAACTACCGCGCGGCGTTCGTCTGCCGCTTCCAGTCCTCGCCCGGCGCTTCCCCCAACGCCCTCCCCCTCCCGGTCGAGACCATCGACTTCTCACACGTCGTCCCCTTGAACGCCCCTTGGCCGACCTTCGCCGAGCTTTCCGCCGCCACAACCGCCGCGACCAACTACACCGACTCCGCGACCAACGCAACCACCCAAGCCCTGATGTCCGAGCTGGGCTCGGCCACCAACGCCATCACCTCCAACCTCTCCACCAACTATTACACAGCCGCGGAGACCGACGACGCGATCGACTCCCTCGCGGCCTACTACATATCCTCCAACGCCGCGGGCGACGCCTTCCCGACCTACGCCGCGCTCACGAACGCGACCGTCTACTATTCCGGCGGCGAGCCGCGGACGCCGACGCGCAACGACTACGCCGTCGTCCTTGCCGACGAGACGAACGGCGGCGGCGAGTGGCGCTACATCTTCGCCGTCCACTCTCCCGGCGACTCTGGGCAGTGGGAAGCGCAGTACCCGATCGAAACCAACGACTACGAAGCGCTTGCCAACCAGCCCTCGATCAACGGCCACGCACTCATCAACGACCAGACGGGCGCCTCCCTCGGCCTCCTCGACCTCTCCGGCGGAACGATGACGGGTCCGCTTTATCTGGGAGGAGGCAGCAGCGTTGGTAGCGACGCAGGCGGCGGAATCATCGAACAAACCATAATGGGGCAATCTTACCTTGCCAGATTCCTGGACGTCATTAACACCGCCAACGGACTCTCCACCGCCTACGCCAAGCCCGCCGACGTCTCCTCCGCCACCAACGCAACCACCCAAGCCCTGATGGCCGAGCTGGGCTCGGCCATTTCCGCAACCAACACGGTCTTCTCCAACGCCGTCCTCTCCGTCGGCCTGAACATCGACAGCGACGCCGTCGCCGCGATCAACGCCTTGGTCGAGCAGGGCGACGAGCTCCCGATTTCCGGCGCGACGACCGTGGGCGCGCTCCTTCTCGCGCTCGCGGCCGCCGTCGCCGCGCTAAAGAAAGACCTCCGCTACTCCTTCAACGCGGCGACCGTCTCCTCCGGCACGACGCCGACCGTGACCAACATCCTCGACCGCGCGGACAATACCGCGACGCTTGGCTCGACCGTCACCGCCGCGACCGTCACCCTTCCCGCCGCGACGGCAGGCAAGATGCGCGACTTCTTCATCTCCCTGACGGTCGAGGGCTCCACGGCTCCGTCGCTCACGTGGATAGACCCGGCGACCGGCACCGACGCCGTCATCGCCGTCGGCGAAGACACCCTCGCCAACATCGACACCGGGCTGAACGTCGTTCTGTTCTCCGAGGCGGCGGGCCAGAACCGCTGGATAGTCTCCGTCAAGCACGAGGAGGCCGCGTCATGACGAGCGCAGGCCATCACGTAATGCTCGACGGCGCGTCCGCGCCGCCCGCTCCCGCCTACTGGGGCCTCTGTTTCACCGCCGAGGAGCCGAACGTCGTCGTCAACATGGCGAAGACTGGCTCTCCCCCAGCCGTCACCCTCGAAACATCGACGGATGGCGAGACGTGGACGGCTTTCGACGCCAACGGCGGCACGACCCCCATTACCCTAGCCGCAATCGGCGACCACGTATTCTTCCGCGCAGGCACAGCGGGAAACGCGAAGATGTCGAGCGGCACAACCGCATACCGTTCTTTCACGCTGTCGGGCAAGTGCGCGGCAAGCGGCAACTGCATGTCTTTAATCTCTGCCTCGGACCCGACCGTAGTTCTCACGTCGTCCAACACTTATGCTTTTTCGAGCCTCTTTAGAGACTGTACTCAACTGACCACCGTGCCAGAGCTCCCCTCAACGACGGTGACAAGCAACTGCTACCGCTCAATGTTCCAAGGTTGCACGTCGCTGACTTTTGCGCACACGCTCCCCGCGACAGGTGCGGCAAACAACTGCTACCGCTCAATGTTCCAAGGATGCACATCGCTGGTTTCCTCACCCCGCTTAAAACTTTTGACAAATTGGCCCACAGTTGGTTCGTATTTTCCCTATAATGACATATTTAGCGGATGTACGTCGTTATCCTCGATAGAGGTCGACTTCTTACCACCGCTCATGTTTCGGTCATATTACAGTGGGCTGTTTTCCGGCGGCGCAACTGGAATTGTGCGTACCTTTGAGTCCGCCGCCGAGGAGGTCATGTCCAGCCTGCCATCTGGGTGGTCGGTTGAAATCGCATCTGACGGATACCACGCTGGTTTCGTCATATCGACGCGCTACGTGCTTACATTTACCCCCAATACAGATTGTAGAGTCTCTTTAGACTTCGGTGCTACATGGACGGATGTCCCGCAATCCACACCTTTCTCCATCGGCAATAGAACAGCGGCTATGGTTGAGGTCTCAAGCCCCACCATTTTAAGCCGAAATTACGGTAGTAGTGTGTTTAAGATTTCGTCAAACACTTCGCACGGTCAAGTTTATCTGTCTGGCGACGCCACCTCTCTCGCCGTCCGAGGCGGCGGACTAACTAGTCTGCCTAGCTATGCACTGTACTACGCCTGCTACAAGCTCGTCAACAGTTCGAATGGTATCTCCATCCCCATCGGGGCTCGTTTCGTCAGAATCCCGTCAGTAATCAGCTATAGTTGTTGTAGTCACATGTTCGAAGGCTGCGAGTCCTTAGTCTCCGCTCCCACGCTCCCTGCGACGACGCTGCAATCGTACTGCTACGAAAGAATGTTCGATGGATGCACGTCGCTATCATGGATAGACCTTGCGGCAACATCATGGGGAGACACTTTCCTCTACCACCCCTTTAGAGACTGGGTAAATGGCGTTGCCGCGTCTGGCACATTTCGTTGCCCGACTGCGCTCGGAACTCCACCCGACGGCGACAACCCCATCGAGCGCGGAACAGACCGTTGCCCCAATGGTTGGACTGTCGTGAACACTGACTAAGGAGGCGTTATGAAAATCAGATACTACACCTACAGCGAAACAACAAAGCAACTCTCCCCCGCGCCAAACCCTGCCGACATCGGCGGTCATCGCGTGACGAATCCGACGCGCCAAATGTACTTCATCATCGACGCGTATCCGCTGGCCGACCCCATGCCGCCAGCGCCAACGCCGCCAGAAGGCAAGGTCGCCGTTCCCGACGGCTACGAGCCAATCGACACCGCCGAGGGCAAGGCGTGGGCGCGCAAGTGGCGTTTCGACGACCTCCCCGCGCCGACCATTGCCGATTTCGACGCGGCGATGGAGGAGCATCTTCGCGAAGAGCGCGAGGCGCGCGGCTACACCACGCGCGAGCCCGACGCCTACCTCGAGAGCTCGAATTCCCGCTGGGCCGCCGACGCCCACGACTGGGTAGCCCATCGCGACGCCGTCATGACCTACGCCCTGGAGCTCATGAACGCGGTCGAGCGCGGCGAACGCGAGCCGCCCACAATGGCGGAGTTCAAGGCGAGGCTGCCGAGGATCGAGTGGACCTACGCCGACGCCTAAAACACAACGACGCCGGGCGTCACTTGCCCGGCCCCGTTTTTACATCCTTTAAACGGCCTTTAAGCGGCTCTAAACCGCCGCGCCGATTTTTCCCAACTTGACTTGAATCGCCCCGTTTTCCGCCGCGCCATTCCCAACTCGCGCCCCGCCCCAAATTCCCGCCTTTCCCGCCCCAATCCCCGCCTTTCCCATTTCCCAACTCCCTCACCACGCGCCACTGGCGCACCCGCGCCAACGCATACGGCGAC
>Ga0310786_10001937_pt1 | contig 32641 bp, 25 predicted proteins | sample AusTroGonzalo_MG_FD_203881 | JGI IMG/M metagenome (GOLD analysis project Ga0310786, IMG submission 203881) | Bovine rumen microbial communities from tropical cattle in Woodstock, Queensland, Australia - Gonzalo_03 (v2) (version 2) | ecosystem: Host-associated > Mammals > Digestive system >...
CTCAGGATGGTGCCAAGTGGATTAAAGATAATGGAATCGTAGAGAACTGGAAGACCCCAGAGCATATCGAGGTGCGTCCGGTGTATACGAAGGAAGACCTCGAAGGGATGGAGCACCTTGACTTCACGGCTGGTATTCCTCCCTATCTGCGTGGTCCGTATTCGATGATGTACCCCTTCAAGCCCTGGACTATCCGTCAGTATGCCGGATTCTCTACCGCAGAGGAATCGAATGCATTCTATCGCCGTAATCTGGCTTCTGGTCAGAAGGGACTTTCCGTGGCCTTCGACCTGCCAACACACCGCGGTTACGATCCCGATAACGCCCGTGTGGTGGGTGATGTGGGTAAGGCTGGTGTAAGTATCTGCAACGAGGAGAACATGAAGGTGCTCTTCTCAGGTATCCCCCTCAACAAGATGTCTGTGTCTATGACTATGAACGGTGCTGTGCTGCCTATCCTGGCATTCTACATCGTAGCAGGTCTGGAGCAGGGTGCTCAGCTTGAGGAGATGGCAGGTACCATCCAGAACGATATTCTGAAGGAGTTCATGGTGCGTAACACCTATATCTATCCGCCTGCATTCTCGATGAAGATTATCGCCGATATCTTCGAGTACACCTCGCAGAAGATGCCGAAGTTCAACTCGATTTCTATCTCAGGCTATCATATGCAGGAGGCTGGTGCAACGGCTGATATCGAGTTGGCTTACACCCTCGCCGATGGTATGGACTATCTGCGTACGGGTGTGAATGCTGGTATCGATGTGGATGCTTTCGCTCCTCGTCTGAGTTTCTTCTGGGCTATCGGTATGAACCACTTCATGGAGATTGCTAAGATGCGTGCTGGTCGTCTGTTGTGGGCAAAGATTGTGAAGAGCTTCGGTGCCAAGAATCCGAAGTCTCTCGCACTCCGTACCCACTCTCAGACCTCTGGTTGGTCTTTGACGGAGCAGGATCCTTTCAATAACGTAGGTCGTACCTGTATCGAGGCTATGGCTGCTGTGCTGGGTCACACTCAGTCTCTGCACACCAACGCTCTCGACGAGGCCATCGCCCTGCCTACTGACTTCTCGGCCCGTATCGCCCGTAACACGCAGATCTACATCCAGAACGAAACGAAGGTCTGCAAGCAGATTGACCCGTGGGCTGGTTCTTATTATGTGGAGACCCTGACCAACGAGCTCGTTCACAAGGCATGGGAGCATATCCAGGAGATTGAGAAGCTCGGCGGTATGGCCAAGGCTATCGAGACAGGTCTGCCGAAGATGCGTATCGAGGAGGCTGCAGCCCGTACTCAGGCCCGTATCGATTCTGGTGTTCAGACCATTGTGGGTACCAACAAGTACCGTCTGGAGCACGAGGATCCTATCGATATCCTCGAGGTGGACAACACCGCTGTGCGCAAGCAGCAGGAGGAGAGTCTGAAGGAGGTCCGTGGCAAGCGTGACGAGGCTGCCTGTCAGGCTGCCTTGAAGGCGATTACCGATTGTGTGCGTGACTTCAACGAGGGAAAGAAGAGCGAGAATAATCTGCTCGACCTCGCTGTGAAGGCAGCACAGTTGCGTTGTACGCTGGGTGAGATTTCAGATGCCTGCGAGGAGATCGTAGGCCGTTATAAGGCAGTAATCAGAACAATTTCAGGCGTGTATAGTTCAGAATCAAAGAACGACAAAGACTTCGAGGAGGCTAAGAAGCTTACCGACGAGTTCGCAAAGAAGGAGGGTCGTCGTCCGCGTATCTTCGTTGCCAAGATGGGTCAGGACGGTCACGACCGTGGTGCAAAGGTAGTGGCAACGGGTTATGCCGACTGTGGCTTCGATGTGGATATGGGACCGCTGTTCCAGACTCCTGAAGAGGCTGCCCGTCAGGCTGTTGAGAACGATGTGCACATTGTTGGTGCATCGTCTTTGGCAGCAGGTCATAAGACGCTCATCCCACAGCTCATCGAGGAGTTGAAGAAACTGGGTCGCGAAGACATCATGGTAACAGCCGGTGGCGTGATTCCCGCACAGGACTACGACTTCCTCTACAAGGCTGGTGTGGCTTGCATCTTCGGACCTGGCACCCCGATTCCTTATTCGGCCATACAGATGATGAAGATCCTGCTCGGCAAGGAGTAATAGTCAGTGATTATCCGCAGTTCGCTGCGGATAATCATTTAATTATCAATTATCAATTGTCAATTATCAATTATGAACAGAGGGTACTATATTTATCGGATTCATTCCAAGGTGGATGCCATGGCAAAGTTTATCGACCTGGAAAAGCTGATAAAGGGTGAGAAGAATTCTTTGGCGCAGATACGCAATTATTTCAGAGTCAGTCATTGGGCTTACAAGCTCTTCCATTCGCAAGATGGTTTCATGCACTTCAGAATCTCCAAGAGTGGAGTCTTTACCGATGAAGACATCTATCATCAGCCCGATGCCATTGCCGATTATATCAAGGCTGGCGATACGGTGCTGGAGTTGGGTTGCGGACAAGGAGCCAATTTGTTGTATCTCGCCCATGGTTTCCCTGAGTCACGTTTCGTGGGTGTTGACCTGATCCCTCTCAAGAAGGACCAGATGCCGCAGAATGTGACAATTTACGAACAAGACTATAGTAGTATCCCGCAATTGGCAGATAATTCCGTTGATGTATGTTACGCCGTTGAGACCATTGTCCACAACACCGATAAGGAGAAGATTTACCGAGAGGTCAATCGTGTCCTGAAACCTGGTGGGGTGATGATTATCTACGATTATGCCCTTGCTGACAGTTATAACACCTACGATCCCAAAATCCAGATGGCTATCACCCTGACGGCAAAGGGAGGTTCGGCAGCCATGTTCGAGTCGCTGGACGAACTGAACACCCATTACACCAACTGCGGGTTTGAGATTGAGAAGATCACAGACTACACGCAGGAAACCCTGCCCGACCTGAAGCACTTGCAGCGTAGTGCAAACTGGACGATGAGCCGTCCTTGGCTGTGGAAGCTCCAGTATGCCCTGATGCCTGAGCAGTTTGTCAATAACCATATCCTGGGGTGGCTGGGGTATGATGCCGGAAAGGCTGGCATCGGCTATTATATCGAGTGGATCCTTAGAAAACCGAAATGAAGAAGACGGATGTCCTGATTGTAGGAGCGGGGCCTGCCGGTTCTGTTTGTGGCTATCTGTTGAAGAAAGCAGGCGTGGATTGTGTGCTGATTGATCATGCCACCTTCCCTCGTGACAAGATCTGTGGCGGAGGACTGACGCCTAAGTGCTGGAAACTGCTTGACGAGTTGATGCCGGAATTCAAGTACGAATACAACAGCATCCGTAAGATCCGTATTATGGCGGATGACCATTATCATTGTGATTTCGACACAGCCATCGAACTGCGACTTGTGAAGCGTAAGGAGTTTGACAAGCAGTTGGTAGAGCATTACATGTCTCTGGGAGGCGAGTACCTCCAGGGATCATTCCTTCGTTACGAAGAGCACAATGACGGTCTGGTCGTCACCCTGAAGTCTGGCGAGGAGATTGCCTGCCGCTATCTGGTGGGTGCTGATGGAGCCACCAGTAATGTCCGTCAGCAACTGGCAGGAAAGCGGGACAACAGTACTCTCATCATGGAACAGTATGTCGAACGTTCGCCTGACAATGCCATTGAGGTTGTCGTGTCGAGGAAATATGATGCTCAGTCTTACTACTATCGCTTCCCCAATGGTGAGTTTGATGCTGTTGGATATGGGGTCATCAATACTGCACCAGGACCATTCCGACAGGTCCTTGCCCAACAGGATATCACAGAGACTAAGTTACGTGGAAGTTATATCTATCTGAAGAATGACTATCCTTTGAACGATCATGTCATCCTGATTGGCGATGCTGGCGGATTTGCCAACCGCGTCACCTACGAAGGCATCAAGGCTGCTGTCGTCACTGCCCGTAATGCCGCTGAGGCTATCATCAGTGGACGTCCCTTCCGCGAGGTCAATGCCGGTTTGTTTGCGAAGATGAAGAAGGAAGATCGTTTCACAAAGTTCTTCTACAGACCATCGACCATCAGGCTCCTTGGCTGGCTCAGTCATTATCCCCGAGTTCTCAAATGGTGCTTCGACCGTGCATTGAAGCCGTAGATATGCATTGTCGCGGTAGCAAGATAAAATTAATCCCAGCCATGTCGGCTGGGATTAATTTTTTTTCTTAAGATTGGAAGGAATCTCTCTCACCTACCTTATAGGCCTTGTTGTCCTCCTTCATGTAGATCTGCAGGTCACTGAAATAGCCTGTCTCCTGAATCTTCTGAAGGCATATCTGCGCGTCTTCCTCCTGCAGATACTCCTTGGCGCTGGCCAGGTGGTTGGTAAACTCGAGCTTCTTCTTCTCAGTGTCCAAAACTGAAATCCACTCATCCTTCAAACGGTCTCCGATAACAAATTTCTTACTCATAGCTGTTACTTTTTAAGTTTTTACCTTTTACTTTTGTTTGATGGTGCAAAGGTACGAACTTCTTCCTTACGTTGTACCGCTATTAGCCGAAAATCTCATGAAAACGTTTGAGTATCTATGTCTTGCTGCCTTTATTGCTTGAGCAGGTTGAGGGACTGCTGGGGAGCGAGGGCGTTGGTGGTCTTCTCGGTGTATTCCTTTAGGACGAGGGGGAGTGAGGCCTTGATATCGCGACTAGAGAATCCAATGCGGAAGGTGTAGGTGCCAGCCTCGGTAATCCACTGAGAACCAGCCTCGTCGAACGAAGCGAGGTCACGGACGGGAATGGTCATCGTCAGCGTCTGACTCTCACCGGGCTTTAACTCACGGGTCTTGGCAAAGGCCTTCAATTCCTGGGCAGGTTTCTCCAGACGGCCCTTAGGAGCAGAGACATAGACCTGAGCAACCTCCTTACCTGCCACAGCTCCAGTGTTCTTAACGATGATTGAGATCTCAACAGCAGAGTTACCCTTGGCCTTTACCACAGGCTTTGACATCTCGAAGGTGGTATAGCTGAGGCCGAAGCCAAAGGGATAGGCAACCTCGCGATTGAAGGTGTCGAAATAGCGGTAACCCACGTAGATGTCTTCCTCATGGTTGGTGTAGGCGTGTCCGGGGACGGGCATCTTCATGCCTACCATCATCTCAAAGGTATAGGGATCGATGTTGCCTGGGAAGTTCTTCGTAGAGGCATGGTCGGTAGCTGCGATAGGCCATGTCATCGTGAGTTTACCAGAAGGATTCACCTTGCCTGTGAGCAGGTCGGCGATAGAGTTTCCGCCTTCCATACCAGGCTGCCAAGCGCAGAGGATAGCGTCAGGATAACCGCTCCATGAAGCAGTCTCGATGACGGAGCCTGAGTTGATGATGACGATGACGGGCTTGCCTGCTGCGTGGAAAGCGTTGCAGACGTCGACGATCAGCGAGCGCTCCTCTGGGATAAGGTTGAACTCGGTGTCGATGTCGCGGTCGATGCCCTCACCAGCCTGACGACCAATGGTGATGATGGCAGCATCAGCAGCCTGTACCTCTTTGTTGATGGCGATGGGGGAGAGGGCAATCTCTGGATACTTCTGCTGACCCATCATCTCTGTCTGGAACCACTTGGCAGGGTGGCGCTCAGCCTGGAACTTCACTCTGGCATAGTCGATATATTTGCGGTAGATATCTGTCAGTGTGGCCGATGAGCTGATGCCTGCATTCTTCAAGCCTTCGAGCATGTCGACGACGTAAGGAGGATGAACACAACCAGAACCTGTACCACCACTGAGGAAGTCGTAGGAGTTCTCGCCAAAGAGTGCAACGGTCTTGATGAGTTGAGAGTTGACAGTTGAGAGTTTAGAATTATGATTACCTTCTGTGCGGAAAGGTAATGCACCGTTGTTTTTTAATAAGACGATGCCCTCGGCAGCACTCTGACGGGTGATGGCAGCGTGGGCCTTGAAGTCGGGATTGTTGGAGGCAGGATACTTGCGGAAACTGGGAGTCTTTACAATGTATTCCAGCATACGGCGAACGTTGCGATCAACATCGGCGATGGCGAGTTTGCCGTTCTTTACACCATCGATGATCTCCTGTACCTGGGCAGGCTGTCCTGGTTCCATGAGATCGTTGCCTGCCTGTACCTCTGTGATAGTGGGCAGACCATCGCGGATACCAATCCAGTCGGTCATGACGATGCCCTTATAGCCCCAGTCCTCACGCAGGATTTTTGTCAGCAGGTCGAGGTTGCCCATCGAGAACTGACCGTTCACCTTATTATATGATGCCATGATGGTCCAGGGATCGCTCTCACGGACGGCAATCTCGAAGCCGCGCAGATAGAGCTCTCTGGCAGCACGTTGGCTGACACGCTCGTCGACAGCAGTACGATCTGTCTCCTGAGAATTGACGGCGAAGTGCTTGGCTGATACGCCCACATCTTCCTTCTGCACACCCTGGATATAGGCTGAGGCAATCTTACCCGTCAGCAACGGGTCTTCGGAATAGTATTCGAAGTTTCGTCCACAGAGGGGATTACGGTGCAGGTTCATGCCAGGTCCGAGGATCACGTCGCAACGGTACTCCTTTGTCTCGTTGCCGATGGCCTGACCCACTTTGCTGACCAGTTCCGTGTTCCATGTGGAAGCCAGACAGGAGCCGATGGGGAAGGCGGTGGCATAGTAGGTCTTGTCAGTGCCTTTGCGGGTGGGGTTGATACGGACGCCTGCAGGGCCGTCGGTGAGGACGGTGGCAGGGATGCCGAGGCGTGGGATGGCTGGCGATGTACCAGCGGCACCTGCCACGAGGTCGGCTTCGCCGCCTACAACAGCGTTAGCGCCAAAGAAGTTGTTTGCACCGCCAACGAGTAGTTTGGCTTTCTCTTCAAGGGTCATAGCCTTGAGCACCTCGTCGATATTATCGGCGCGGAGCTGTGGTTGAGCATTTGTTGTCATTGTGAATGTGGCTAGTAACAAGCCGGTTGTTAGTAATTTCTTCATAATGGTGTAGTATTAATAATCTGGGTTTAGAGTCTAGTGTTTCAAAGCAGTCATGGGAAGATCTTGAACTCATAGCCCTGGTCTCGCAGCCATTGGAGTGAGGTGGGCAGGGCCGTGTGAAGTTTGTCGATACTTTTCAGAGAATCGTGGAAGGTGATGATGGAACCGTTTCGCGCGTACTTCTTTATATTATTGAGAATGTCGTCGGCAGTCATCCATTTGGAGTAGTCGCGGGTGACGAGATCCCACATGACAATCTTGTACTTACGACTGAGCCAGGCGTATTGTGCCAGACGCATCCAACCATGGGGTGGACGGACGTAATGGCTGTGGATATAGGCATTGGCCTTCTCCACGTTGTAGCTGTACTCCTTAATGGTGTGGGTGAGGCCGACCATGTGGTTGTGGGTGTGGTTGCCCACTTGGTGGCCCTCAGCGACGATACGCTCATAGAGTTCGGGGTGCTTACGGACATTATCGCCCACCATGAAAAACGTGGCTTTGGCTCCGAATGCCTTCAACGTGTCGAGGATGAAAGGTGTTGCCTCAGGGATGGGACCGTCGTCGAAGGTCAGATAGACTGCCTTCTCGTGACGGTCCATTCTCCAGTAGGCTTTCGGATAGAGCCAGCGGAGGTAGATAGCGGGTTGTTCTATGAACATCTCTTCACCTTTTTACCTTTTATACATCAGCGTCGCCGCCCTTGGACTGGTAGATGCCCATCAGACTATGCAGCTGCTGTTCCTTCTTGTCTGCCTCTTTCTGGTTGATGGTATCCTGTACGTTGAGCAACTGCTCCAGGATGTAGAACTGAATGAGACAGTCGTGCTGGGTACTGGTGAAGCGTGTGCCGTCAAAGGAGAGATACCAGATCAGATACTGGCAGGACTTTAGCCACATCTGGTCGATAAGCATCTGGGCCTTCTTGTTCTGTCCTGTCATGGCGTAGCTGCGTGCCAATTCCACGGAACCACTTTGGTAGTCGTGTGGGATATTATAGTCAGGCAGTTCCTTCTCACATCTGTCGAGTACCTCCTTGGCCTTGTCGCTCTGGCCCTCATCAATGAGGTGCTGAGCCAGTGAGGCAAAGAGTCGGCGGTGCGTGTAGCACATACGCATCACGGTCTCATCGAGGTAGATACCCTTTTGGCTGACGCCACCGAACTTAAACTTCTTCATGACGTTCTCATAAGTCTTGGCCGTATCGAAGTTCTTGGCTTCGCCACCCTTTGTGGTGAACGGGGTGATACGGTTGGCAAGACCCTCCTGCACGAAATTGTCACCAAGGTTCATGTAGTTCTCCTGTCCGACGGTCAGTGCCACATAGATAGGACGCGTCCAGTTGGCGTTGGCAATCATCTCGAGCATCATCAGGTCACCCTTGTAGAGTGCACTCTTACCCTTGAGTGAGATGACCATCTTGTCAGGGATCGAGTCGGCTGCCATCATCATTCCACTCTTGCGGACAGCCTCCTTGTCGATAGTGACATAGACGGTGTCGGTGGGTATGACGTGGAAGTCCTTATGGGTAGAGCGTACCCAGTTCTTCAGGATATTCTTCAGTTCGAAAGGCTCGTCGCCAAACTGCTCACGGGCAGCCTCAGGCTGTTCCTGATAGAGTTGTACGACCTGTTCCTTCAACGAGGGATCGATCTGCACGTATTCGTTGGTGCCAGCACAGTATTCCAGACGATTCCATGTGATGGGCAGCGACGGGGAGTCGTAGGCCGGACGCACCATCTGGTCGATATACCAGTCGGTCTGCAGGTAAGAAAGGTTGCAGACGCGCGTATCAGTACGGAAACTTTCGGTATCCTGATTGTACCAGAGGGGGAAGGTATCGTTATCACCGTTGGTGAAGATGATGGGGTTACCTTCTTCCTGAAGGGTCATCAGGTAGTTCTGGCCGAAGTCACGGCAGGTGTAACGGCCGGAACGATCGTGGTCGTCCCACGTCTGTGAGGCCATCTGGATAGGTACCAACAGACAGGCGAGCGAGACTATGCAGGTGACAATGAGGTTCTCCTTCTTCAGCTTCTGCTGCAGCCAGTCGACGATCGCTGCCACACCCATGCCACACCAGATGGCGAAGGCATAGAACGAGCCGGCATAGGCATAGTCACGTTCACGGGGTTGCATGGGTGTTTGGTTTAGGTAGATGACGATGGCCAGACCTGTCATGAAGAAGAGGAAGAACACTACCCAGAACTGACGGATACCGATGGGATCGTCGATGGTATTTTCTCCAACCTTCCGCTTACGGGTGTACCAGGCCTGCCAGAAGAGGCCGAGAAGACCGAGCAACAGCGGCAGACAGTAGAACACATTATGACCCTTGTTCTCCTTCAGTTCATCGGGTAACAGCGACTGCTTACCCAGTCGGGCGTCGTCGATGAAGGGGATACCCGTGATCCAGTTACCATGTTCCATCTCTCCATTGCCTTGGATGTCGTTCTGACGTCCAGCGAAGTTCCACATGAAGTAGCGCCAGTACATGAAGTTGCACTGGTAAGAGAGGAAGAAACGAAGGTTTTCCAACTGTGACGGTATTTTGACGGTAATCTGTTCTCCGCAGCGATCGTATGGCACTTCCGTGCCGTCGACACCTCCCATCCACGACTCATAGGCAGATGCATGACCGGCATCGTACATTCTGGGGAACAGCATGTTCTGCGCATACTTGTATTCATCCTTTGTACGTACTACAAAGTAGGAGTCCTTCTCCTCAGCAGAAGCCTTCTCCTTGCGTTGGTAGACGGGCTTGCCCTTACTCATGACAGGACGACAGTACTTACCATCGCTCTCCAGTGCCACCTGTGAGGTATAGGCCTGTCCATAGAACAGCGGGCGCTGGCCGTACTGCTCACGTCCGAGGTAGTCGCCAAGGGTGAAGATATCCTCAGGTGAGTTCTGGTCCATCGGCGGGTTGGCAGAGGAACGGATCACAATCACTGCATAGGTGGAGTAGCCCACCATCAGCATCAGCATGCAGAGCAGAATGGTGTTCTTCGCACGGGCCGTCACCAGTAATTTCTTCTCTTTCTTATAATTCAGTCCGAACCAGAGTGCAACTAACACAATGGCACCGATGAAGAAAGCCTGCCATCCCCATCCGTAGAAGGGAATGCCCAGCATACCGAAGGAGAGGATGAAAGCGATGTTCTGCACCCGTACACTGTGCTTCTGTGTCTGAGTCTCGTAAACAGCCCAGATGACAGTGCTGACGAGCAGGATGATATAGATGATCTCGCCTGTGTTGAAGGGACAGCCGAGTGTGTTAACGAAGAACAACTCAAACCATCCGCCGACAGTGACGATGCCGGGAACCACGCCATAGAGCACAGCTGCCAATACTATACCGGAAATAATTAATGCCACTAATGACCCCTTTAGGTTGGCATCGGGGAAACGACGATAGTAGTATACCAGACCGATGGCTGGAACACAGCACAGGTTCAGCAGGTGGACACCGATAGAGAGACCTGTCAGGTACATAATCAGTACCAGCCAGCGGTCACTGTGAGGCTCGTCGGCCACATCCTCCCATTTCAGGATGAGCCAGAACACGACTGCGGTGAAAGCGGAAGAGTAGGCGTAGACCTCACCCTCGACGGCAGAGAACCAGAACGTGTCGCTAAAGGTGTATATCAGCGCTCCCACAAGACCGGAGGCCTCTATGGTGATGAGTTTCGCCAGTGTCAGTTCCTGCCAGTCTGAGATCAGCAGACGACGTACCAGATGGGTGACGCTCCAGAACAGGAACAGGATACACGTTGCCGACAGCAGGGCACTCATCGTGTTGACCATCCGTGCCACCTGAGTGGCATCGCTTGCAAACTGTGAGAACAGATTGGCTGTCAGCATAAAGAACGGTGCCCCAGGGGGGTGACCGATTTCCATTTTATAACCAGTAGTGATAAACTCCGGACAGTCCCAGAACGAGGCCGTCGGTTCGATTGTGGAGCAATAGACGAAGGCGGCAATCAGAAAAGAGAGCCACCCGAGGACATTGTCCACCAGCTTGAATTGTTTCATCTGATCAATATACTATTTTAACGTTAAAATCTTTATAAACGCTGCAAAGGTACGAAATAATTGTCAATTGTCAATTGTCAATTACCAATTATTTGCTGCTGCTCTACATTAATTAACGTTATATGAACAAACCGGCACCGTAGATGAGGACGATATAACGGAATATCTTGCCGAGAGTGATGGCGATGAAAGTGATGACAATGTTTGAACGCATCAGGCCGAGGGCTATCGTGATAGCACTGCCAAGAACGGGCAGGAAAGCGAAGAACCCCATCCATGCACCGTGACCTGAGAGGAAGCGGTGGGCCTTGTCGAGGTCTTTCTTCTTCACATGTAGATACTTCTCTATCCATTCCATCCGTCCCATCCGCCCGACGCAGTAGTTGACGATGCTGCCCAGTACATTGCCAATGGTACCATAGACCATCAGCACCCAGGGATCGAGACCAGTGGCCATCAGTCCTATCATGACCGCCTCGCTGGAAAATGGAAAGAAACTGCCGGCGAGGAAAGCCGCCAACAGCATGCCCCAGTAGCCGTACTGCGTCAGGAACTGAATGATGTAATCCATAGATTGAAGGCGGTGAGGGCAATCAGGGCCAGGGTTAGAATGACAAAGATGATGTTGGAGAGTCGGGAGTTGGTCAGTGCCCAATAGTGACCGATTAGTGGACTGGTAGAGATGATAAGCATACGGAGGGCCAGTTCGTTTTGTGGCTGCAGTATCAACAGGGCGAGAGAGTAGAAGCCGATGATGATGAAACTGTAGTATAACTGGCGAACACGAATCTTATCGCGGGAGCTGCTGTGGATAAAATGGAGGCTACCGATGACCATCATCACAGATGTGAAGATGATGACGAGCCGATAGGACAAAGGCATTGTCCCGAAATCGAAGGGAAACTGCAGAATGTCCTGTCTGGCAAACATATTGATCAGGGTCTCGAAGTTCTCTTCTCTCCGCCACATCAGCCATCCGATCAGGAACCAATAGGGGGTGATCATACCTAACAACGAGGCCAGGAACGTACGCCAGGAGAAGGCGTAGACGATGACAATCATCACGAACCATACCAGTGGTAGATAGAAGAATACGTGGGCATCGAGCATGGTCGCAACGCCTAATAGCAGAAAAGCGTAATAGGCTTTGTCGACTGCCGTGTTGTCCTGATAGCTGTCATAAAGCAACATCAGTGTGGCGATGCAGCATAGTTGTACGATACCTCCCGTCCAGGAAGGGAACAGAGAGACAGCCGCACACGACAGGAAGATGAAGGCGACGGAGACTGAACGGCTATAGATGCGGATAAGTAGGTTCTTACTGTTCATCCGCATAACCAGCAGAACAGACAGAACAAAGCAGGCGAACTGTAGCCACCACTGTTCCTTAAGGAGACCAGCCAACAACCAGATGGCCGCGCCATAAAGCATGGCTATAGGAAGTGCTCGACGGCTCTCAGCAGTTTTGTTCTGAAGTCTTTTCACTTTTTTGGTTATCAAAGGTCAGCGCCGATGTCTCGACGGAAGTACTTGTCGGTGAACTGAATCTTCAGAGCCTCCTCGAACGATTTCTTTAGTGCCTCGGCTTTGTCCTTGCCATAGGAAGACACGGCGATGACACGTCCACCGGCAGTAACTACCTCGCCATCCTTCATGGCTGTACCGCTATGGAAAACGATAGAGCCCTCAACGTTCTCGATACCACTGATGGGATAGCCTTTCTTGTATTCCTGTGGATAACCGCCGCTGACGAGCATCACACAGACGGCTGCACGGGAGTCGAACTCAATGGATCGCTGGTCGAGGTCGCCTGCAGCCACACCTTCGAAGAGGTCGACGATATCACTTTTCAGACGTAACATAACACTCTCCGTCTCCGGATCGCCCATACGACAGTTGTATTCGATGACGTAGGGTTCGGGTTCGCCAGTTGGTGTATTGGTACGGTTGATGAGGCCGAAGAAGATGAAACCCTTGTAGTCGATGCCGTCGGCAACAAGGCCATCAACAGTAGGACGGATGATGCGGTCCTCGACTTTCTTCATCCACTCCTTTGTAGCAAAAGGAACGGGTGTGACACTGCCCATGCCACCTGTGTTCAGACCTGTGTCGTGTTCACCGATACGTTTGTAGTCCTTAGCTTCGGGCAAGATCTTGTAGTGTCGGCCATCGGTAAGTACAAAGACGCTGCACTCTATACCACTCATGAACTCCTCGATGACCACACGGCTGCTGGCGTTACCGAACATGCCGCCTAGCATCTCCTTGAGTTCTTTCTTGGCCTTGTCGAGGGTAGGGAGAATCAGCACGCCCTTGCCGGCGCAGAGACCGTCGGCTTTCAGTACATAGGGAGCTTCGAGCGTCTCCAGAAAAGCCAGACCCTCTGCGAGATGCTCGCCATCGAAGGTCTGATAGCGTGCGGTGGGAATATGATGGCGCAGCATGAACGCCTTGGCGAAATCTTTTGAGCCTTCGAGCACGGCACCGGCCTTCGAAGGACCGATTACAGGGATGTCCTTCGTTCGGACGTCGTTCTTCAGATTGTCGTAGATGCCCTTCACCAGGGGATCCTCAGGACCGACAACAACCATATTCACTCCATTGGCTGCAACGAAGTCCTTGATGGCCTCAAAGTCGTCGGCCTTCATGGCGACATTTTCGCCGCAGTTGCTGGTACCGGCATTACCTGGGGCAATGTATAGCTTCTCACATTTCTTACTCTGAGCAATCTTCCAAGCTAAGGCGTGCTCACGTCCGCCACTTCCTAACAATAAGATTTTCATATATCTCTTAATTCTTAATTCTCAATTCTTATTTTTTCAAATAGTCTTCGAAGTACTGAGTGATGCGCTCATGGAGGTGAACACTGGCATGACCTCGCATGTTATGCTCCTCACCGGGATAGGCAAAGAAGTCGGGCTGGGTGCCGGCCTTGACACAGGCATCGAGGAACGACAGACAGTGCTGGGGTACGACCGTATTATCGTTGTAGCCTGTGATAATCTGTAGCTTCCCCTTCAGGTTTTTGGCCTTGTTGATAAGGCTGGTTTTGGCATATCCTTCGGGATTATCGTCAGGGGTACCCATATAGCGTTCGCCATACATCACCTCATACCATTTCCAGTCGATGACAGGACCTCCGGCAACACCTACCTTGAACACGTCGGGATAGTTGGTCATCAGTGAGATGGTCATGAATCCACCGAACGACCAGCCATGAACGCCCAGACGATCCATATCGATGTATGGCAGGGTGCGTAGATAATCCACGCCCTTCATCTGATCTTGCATCTCGATCTGTCCGAGCTGATGGAAGGTGGCTTGCTCGAAATCACGGCCACGATATTGGCTTCCTCGATTGTCTAGGATAAAGACGATATAGCCTTTCTGTGCCATGTAGGTCTCCCAGCTGCGGGAGGCCCAGTGCCATGAGGCCTGCACGTTATTGGCATGAGGACCGCCATAGACATAGATGACCGTCGGATATTTCTTCTCTGGGTTAAAGTCTGCGGGCTTCACCATTCTAAAATAAAGGTCCGTGGCACCATCTGCCGCCTTGATGCTTCCACACTCAAAGATGGGTTGTTGGTAACCTGTCCAGGTGTCTTCTGCATCCAGGAGGGTCGTATGACGGGGCATCTTCTGGTTGATGTCCACGACATCGATAACTCGTGGTCTGGACGGCGTGGAGAACCTGTCGATGAGGAAGTTTCCGGAGGAGGACAGTAACCCGTTATGCACACCATCTACGGTCTCCAGTTGCTTAATATCTCCCTTCATGCTGACGCTGTAAAGATGATGATGCAGGGGATGTTCCTTGTTGGCTATGAAGACGATGGTCTTCTGTTTTTTGTTGAAGCCCAACACCTCCATGACTACCCAAGGACCACTGGTAACTTGTTTAAGTTCCTTGCCGTTAATATCGAAGATGTAAAGGTGGTTGTATCCGTCCTTCTGACTCTGCATGATGAACTTCGTTGCATCCCATGGCAGAAACTGGATGGGATGCAGAGGCTCCACGTATTTGTCACTGGTCTCACGGTATAGCTCTGCTTGTTTCTCACCCGTAGCAGCATCATAGGATACCAATCGACAATCATTCTGCCTGCGGTTTAACTCAAACATATAGACGGTTTTGGCATCTGGACTCCAGGAGATATTCGTGAAATACCGGTCTGTGGGATCACCTGCTTGCAGGTAGATGGTCTTATCGGTCTTCAGGTCATACACGCCCACCGTCACTTTGTGACTGGTCATGCCGGCCATAGGATATTTGTCGGGCTCGTAGGTGGCCTCACGGGGGAAGATATCCACCTGGGGATAGTCGGCCACCATACTCTGATCCATGCGATAGAAAGCTAGTTTCATACCGTCGGGACTCCAGAAAGTGCCTTTCTCGATGCCGAACTCATTACGGTGGACGGACTGTCCATAGACAATCTCACGGGATCCGTCAGTAGAGAGCTGACGTTTCACTCCCTGGGCATCGACCACAAAGAGCTGATGATCTTCCACGTAGGCGGTAGCTCGAGATGTCGCGTTCCAGTCGTTGGCAGTCTGACCGGAGATGCTGTCCTGCCACACGATTTTCTTTGCCTCGAAGTCTACCAGGATGAAAGCCTTTCTGTTGCCTACAGCCACGATGGGCTTGTCAGGGTAGGGGAACGTAGCATTCATGAGATGACGTACATATCTCACACTGTCGTCGCTTTCTGCCCATTTGTTGATTTGGTCAAGTGTAAAGAGCAGACTCTTCTTGCCGGTTTTGATGTCGACGAGATGACACTCTTCTACGTCGGTGTTGACCAGTTTCTCACCCCACCATGTGAACCATTGGTTCTTGGGCTGCATCATCCGATAGTTGTTGCCACCGAAATTCAGGTCTTCAAGGGTGAATTGCTTGTCCTGGGCTGTCATGTTAAGTGGATATGCCATGAGTAAGAGCAGCACTGCCATCAGTGCAGTCTGACTAATCTTCGATTTCATCATCATGATCATTTCTGTTGTCTTTTCCAAAGTTTCTTTTATTCCCAAAGTCTTTGCCTTTTCCAAACGGACGACCTTTCGTACGACGGTCAAAACGCTCATTTCCGCCTTTACCGCCGCGACCCTTGTAACCGCCCTTACGCTCGCCACGTTCCTCTCGGTCGGTGTCGTTCTTCCTAAAGGGTCTTTCCTTGCGCTCTTTCTTCTCCAGGTCATGACGATGGAAAGTGAACGAACGGATGTCGCCTTCCTCGTTCTGCTCTGTCTCTTCCAAGCGCTGCTTGAACTCACGGTTCTTCTTGAAACGGTGCTTTTCGGCCATCTGGCGTTTCTCCTCTTCGCTCTTCACAATACCACCGTCCTGTCGGAAGTCCTTCAGTTTGCCGTCGAACATCTGGTATTTGCGGAACTCACATTCCAGTGATCCGTTGTAGAGCGGGATTTTGATGCTTGGCTTCAGACCGATCTGGTCGAAGCATTCCTCACGGTAGCTGAGCACCCAGGCGTCGTTGCCTTTGAACTGGTGCTTCAGTCGTTCACCAATCATCTTATAGGTCCCTAAGAGATCGGGCGTGGAGATACGTTCGCCATAAGGCGGATTGGTGATGATGATGCTCTTATCGGCAGGTTGCGTGAAGTCTTTGAAATCCTGCTGTTTAACGGTGATAATGTCGCTTAGTCCGGCAGCCTTCACATTCTGAAGTGCTGTATTGACGGCCTTGATGTCAATGTCGTATCCGTAGATATGGTGCTGAAACTCACGCTCTTGGCTCTCGTCGTTATAGATTTCGTCGAAGAGGTCGGCATCAAAGTCAGGCCACTTCTCAAAGGCGTATTCCTTACGGAAGAGACCGGGGGCCATGTTCCTGGCAAGGAGAGCTGCCTCGATGAGGATAGTACCTGAGCCGCACATCGGATCGATGAAGTCGGTGTCTCCCTGCCAACCGGATAGGAGGATCATCCCGGCGGCGAGTACCTCGTTGAGAGGTGCCTCTACACTCTCCTGTCGGTAACCGCGACGGTGGAGTGACTCTCCGCTGGAGTCGAGACTCAGCGTACAATGGTCCTCGGCGATATGCATGTTCAGCCGAAGGTCTGGGTTCGCCACAGAGATGTTCGGCCGCTTGCCAGTCTTCTCACGGAACTGGTCGACGATGGCGTCCTTCACCTTATAGGAAACAAACTTCGAGTGGCGGAACTCCTCGGAGAATACCACAGAGTCGACGGCAAAGGTCTTGTCGTCGTCCAGATATTCGGTCCAGTCTATTTTCTTGATTTCTTCGTAGACGTCATCCGCACTCTTTGCCTTGAAGTGACGGATGGGCTTCAGAATCCTGATGGCAGTGTGCAACTGGAAGTTGGCACGGTACATCATTTCCTTATCACCTGTAAACGATACCATTCGTCTACCGATCTTCACATCGTTAGCCCCCAATTGGGTCAGCTCTTTCGCCAGTACAGGTTCCAGTCCCATAAACGTTTTGGCGATCATTTCAAAATTCTGTTCCATTGATAGTGTTTCTTGCATACCCGTCCTGAACGGGCAATGTGTGGAATTCTGAGTGCAAAGTTAATATAAGTTACTCAAAAATCATCGATTTCGACTGTTAATCAAATAAAAATCATTGTATTTTACCAAAATTCATCATCTATTTATGATGAGTTTCAAATTATTTTCGTACTTTTGCGCAAAATATGTCGTTATGTCCAGTCTGTTATTATACGCTCATTCAGAAAGCACATGGATCATTGTCCTGCAGTGGGGCTTCGCTGTGTTGGTGCTGATTTTCCTGATAGTATCTGTTTTTATCCAGCAACGTGCAGGGAAACGGTTGAAGAGTGAACTGGAGGAACTCGACAAGATCAGAAGAGGTAACGTCGAGTACGACTTTATCCTTAAGGCCATGAAGATTGCTGTATGGCGTTATGATTCCGAAACTGGTTCTTTTGTTTTTGAGAAAGACTACCGTGATGGTGTGAATAATTTCGTGCCAGCCACAGATGAGGGCTTTCAGGATATGCTGGCTCTCATTGCCCCTGGTGACATAGAGCGTGTGAATAATGCCTTCGAGGATATCGTTGAGGGACGGACGGACGTCTACCATCAGGAGTATCAGGTGGTGGACAAGGCTATGGGTATCACCCATTGGGAGGAGAGCTACGCTACTATCGTCGACCGTGATGCCGATGGTAAGCCGACGAAGATTGTGGGTACCTCCCAGCGTATCGATGAGCGTAAGGAATTGGAGGGCTCGCTGGTGGCAGCCAGGAACAAAGCTCAGGAAAGCGACCGTCTGAAGACCGCCTTCCTGGCTAATATGGGTCATGAGATCCGTACGCCGCTGAATGCTATCGTCGGGTTTGCCGACCTGTTGCCAATCGTACAGGGAGAGGAAGAGCGAAACCAGCTTATCACGGAGATACAGAACAACAACCAGAAGTTGTTGCGTATCATCGACGGACTGGTGAGTATGTCTAAGATCGAGGCAGGTGCGAAGAGTCTGTTGATGGCACATGTCGATCTGAACCAGATGCTCCAGAAGATGGTTGATTCGTATCAGCCGACTACCAATGTCCCCATTTCTCTCCAGTGTGCTATGGAACGTTTGCAGATAGAGAGCGATCGTGATAAATTATACGAGATTGTCGACAATCTCGTGCAGAATGCCGTTAAGTTCACCACAGAAGGCAGCATCCGTATCGGTTACGACCTGATGGGAGAAAACCGGGTGCGTATTTGGGTGAGTGACACGGGTAAGGGTGTTGCGCCAGCTGATCAGGATCGTATCTTTGACCGTTTTGTCAAACTGGATGAGTACATCCCCGGTACGGGCCTCGGACTTTCGGTAGCCAAGTCTCATGTGCAGAGCCTTGGTGGTCAGATCGGGGTTGAGTCTGAGGTGGGCAAGGGTTCCACGTTCTGGGTGAACCTCCCGTTAGCATAGTTTTATTGTCCCTTGCAACTTTTCTGTGAGTTATTTCGTCTAACAGGCAGAAAGGATTTTAAAAACAAAAGAAATGAAAAGGGTTATGAATGCAAAACGTATGGTGATGGCAAGTGCCGTGGTGCTGGCCATGTCGATGGGATTTACTTCCTGTAAGAGTGAGTGGAGAAGTATTCGAGTGATGGACGATGGTCCGAAGCTGACAGAGGTAAGACCGCTGAGGGGTTTCGAGGAGATTGAGATTAATGGCTCTCCCCGTGTCTGCTATACCCAGGCCGACAGCTTCTCTGTCTGTGTCAAAGGTACTAAGACCAGTATTGAAAATATTATTACCGATGTGGTTGACAAGACACTGACCATCCGTAACCGAGGGAAGATTAGTCTGGTAAATATCTCTTTTAGCGACGATGATGCTCTGACGGTCTATGTGACCTCTCCTGATCTTACAGCTATCCGCCTGAACGGATCGGGTGATTTTATGTCTGATGGAAGGATCGATACCGATCGTATGGATATCGTTCTCCGTGGCTCGGGTGATATCGACGTGAAGGATATCATCTGTGACCGCTGTGAGGTGGAACTGATAGGTTCTGGCGATCTCAACGTGGCAAACTTGGAGGCTATGGAAGCATCTGCCTCACTCGTTGGCTCGGGCGATATCTACTTAGGTCTTTCAAAGGTAAAGGATACACAGCTATCGCTCAAGGGTTCTGGTGATATCGATGCTGAGTTCAGGGATGACTGTGGTGCTATAGAGTGTGAGCTGCGTGGCTCGGGTGATATTACCCTGAAGGGTGCAGTCCGTCATTTCGATTCTCATAAGTATGGCTCAGGCGATATTCATATAGATCGGCTGGATGTGAAATAATTCGATAAATAATATTAAAATCTTTCGGTTTCTCATAAATATTGATTACTTTTGCCGAATTATTGAGGTAAACCGTTCAGGGAAACCGGATGAAATATGCAGTGATAGCTGCGGGCGAAGGCTCGCGGCTGACAAAAGAAGGCGTTACGACACCGAAGCCTCTTATAGAGGTGAACGGTGAGAGGCTGGTCGACAGACTGCTGAGAATCTTCGAGGCTCAGGGAGCCTCTGAGGTGGCCGTTATCTGCAACGAACAGATGACGGAGGTGAAGAATCATCTCCAGGCCGTACAGCAGACTTACAGACTGCCGCTGAGGCTGGTCGTGAAGTCTACACCCAGTTCCATGCACAGCATGTGGGAACTGAGCCGGTGGCTTGACGACGGCCCTTTTGTGTTGACTACCGTCGACACGATCTTCCGTGAGGAAGAGTTTGGTGCCTTTGTGCAGACTTTCACCGGACTCCTGAGGACAGGCGAGGCAGATGGCCTGATGGGGGTCACCGACTACATCGACGATGAGAAACCACTCTATGTCAGTACCGATGACGACCTGTGGATCACCGCTTTCCTCGACCAGTGTGACCATCCCCGTTATGTCAGTGGCGGTATCTATGCCCTGACATCCCGTTCGTTCGATACGCTCCGTGACTGTGTGTCAAAGGGTGAGCAGCGCATGCGGAACTTCCAACGGGCACTGCTGCGTGACGGTTCCCGACTGAAGGCTTGGCCCTTTTCGAAGGTGCTCGACGTCGACCACGTCAGTGATGTCCAAAAGGCAGAGGCCTTTTTAAAGAGTGAAGAATGAGGATACTGGCAGTCAGCAGGGCAGAACAGTTCTCGCCCAACTCCGTAGAACGGGATTGGGCGATCTTTCAGGCAGTGATCGACAGACTGCGACGGCAGGGCGATGATGTCTCTCTCGTTAACGAGGACAATCTGGATTATTCGGCATCTTCGTCATCTCCGGATCTCATCCTCACGATGGCCCGCAAGCCTGAGACGCTTCGATGGCTGGCATCCTTCGGTGTCCCCTGCATCAATGCACCTGAGGGTATCGCAAACTGTGCTAAGAGTCATTTGGACGTTATCATGGAGCGAATAGGTACCCCTGTACCTCCCAAGGAGGGTCTTGACGGCTACTGGCTGAAACGGGGTGATGCTGCTGCACAGACAACCGACGATGTGGTCTACCTGCCAGACCGCGAGCAGTTGGAGACGGCCATAGAGATCATGTGCAGCCGGGGCATCGCTGATTATGTGGTGAGTGCCCATGTCGTGGGCGACCTGGTGAAGTTCTATGGGGTGGGACAGGGCGATTTCTTCCGTTGGTACTATCCTACGGACGATGGTCAGACGAAGTTTGGTGATGAGCACCGCAACGGTCCCTCCAGTCATTATCGCTTTCAGGTGGATGCTTTGCAGCATGAGGTGGAGCGGCTGGCAGAGGCAGTGGGTGTTAATGTTTATGGCGGCGACGCCATCATCAGGGCCGACGGCTCGTTCTGTCTGATCGACTTCAACGACTGGCCAAGTTTCTCTCGCTGCAGGGAAGAGGCTGCCGATGCCATCGCCTCGTTAGTGATAAATCGTCAAATAGTAAATAGTTAAATATTCAAATATAGTAGTGGCAACATTTAAGGAGTTATTGAGGGTATCATTCAAGTCAGAAGACACAGAGGAATGGCTCGACGTGTGGTTCACGCGTCCCATCGGCCTCGTCTTCGCCTTGTTGTGGAACAAGCTCGGCATCCATCCGAACGTCATCACCATCGTGTCGTTTTTCCTCGGAGCAGCGGCGGGATGGATGTTCCATTATACCGACCTCCTGCATAATGTCTATGGCGTCATTCTCCTGATGCTGGCGAACTTCTGCGACTCTACCGACGGCCAGATGGCCCGACTCTCTGGCAAGAAGACGCTCCTGGGTCGCGTGCTCGACGGTTTCTCCGGCGACGTGTGGTTCTTCTGCATCTATGTGGCCATCGTGGTGCGTCTGTGGCCGCAGACCATCCCAGGCATCTCTTTGCACTGGGGCTTCTTTGGCTTCTTGTTGGCAGCGGTGGCAGGCTTCCTCAGTCATGCCCCCCAGAGTGCGCTGGCCGACTACTACCGTCAGATACATCTCTACTTTCTCTTGGGCCGTGAGGGCAGCGAGCTCGACAGCAGTGCCCAGCAGCGGCAGATCTACAAGAACCTGCCTAAGTCGCAGTGGTTCGAGCGACTGTTCCGTTATAACTATGCCGACTACTGTCAGAGGCAGGAACATCGCACCCCGCGGTTCCAGGCATTCTTCCGAGAAGTGAAGTCACGTTGGGCGGATGTCTCCGACGTGCCCCAGGAGCTTCGTGATGCGTTCCGTGCCGGCAGCCTGCCGTTGATGAAGTACACCAATATGCTCACGTTCAACGTCCGGGCCATCACCGTCTATGTGACGTGCCTGCTCGATTGTCCGTGGGTCTATCTTTTAGTTGAGGTTATTATTTTAAATATAATGTACGCGTATATGCACCGTACCCATGAACGGTTGTGCGATACGTTATACAACCAATATCTGAAGGCATGACGGCAGGATTGATCTTTGACTACGGAGGCACGCTCGATACGGGAGGACAGCACTGGGGACAGGCGCTCTGGCATGCCTATGAGCGTCACCATGTGCCCGTCACCGAGGCTCAGTTCCGTGAGGCATACGTTCATGCTGAGCGCACGTTGGGCCGGAATCCCATCATCCGTCCTGACTTCACCTTCCGTCAGACGCTGGAGAAGAAACTCCAGTTGCAGTTGGAGTGTTTTCGTGGAGTGTGGAGTGAGGAATGTGGAGTGAGATATGCTAAAGTGCTGGCAGATGACATCTATGAGCGAACCGTCGAGCAGACATCGAAAAGCCGTAAGGTACTGCAAGCCCTGAAAGACCGCGGCCTGCCGTTGGTGCTGGTGAGCAACTTCTATGGCAATATGTCTGTGGTGCTGCGGGAATTCGGCTTCGACGGACTCTTCCTTCAGGTCATTGAATCAGCGGTGGTGGGTATCCGTAAGCCTGATCCCCGCATCTTCCTCTTAGGCGTAGAAGCCCTTGGGCTGAAGCCGGAGGAGGTGACGGTGGTGGGTGACAGTCTGGATAAGGATATCATCCCCGCCCAAGAAACCGGGTGTCAGACTGTCTGGCTACGAGGCGAGGGCTGGAACCCAGGACCTCACAAAAGGGACTGCCCCCATTGTGAGACGATCGACTCGCTCGACGAACTATTGAGAATGATTGAAAAGAAATATACAACATGAACAAAACAAACGTAAAACCAGCAGAAGGAAAGCTGGGCATTCTGGTTGTCGGCAACGGTGCGGTTGCCACGACCTTCATGACGGGTGTTCTGATGACCCGCAAGGGATTGGCGAAACCTGTGGGGGCCATGTCCCAGTACGACAAGATTCGTGTGGGTCGTGGTGCCTCGAAACAGTATCTGAAGTATAGCGAGATTGTGCCGTTGGCCAGTCTCGACGATATCGTCTTCGGCTGTTGGGATGTATATCCCCAGAACGCCTATCAGGCTGCCGTCTACGCCGAGGTGCTGAAGGAGAAAGATATCGAGCCGGTACGTGACGAACTCGAACAGATTGTGCCGATGAAGGCCGCCTTTGATCATAACTACGCCAAACGTCTCAACGGCGACAACGTGAAAGAATGTGCCACTCGTTGGGAGATGGTTGAACAGCTGCGCGACGATATCCGTCGTTTCCGCGAGGAGAAGGGCTGCAGCCGTCTGGTGGTGCTTTGGGCGGCTTCTACGGAGATCTATGTGCCTGTGGAGAAGACGGTCCATCACCGTCTGGCCGACCTCGAGGCAGCGATGAAGGACGACGACCGTCAGCACGTCGCTCCCTCGATGTGCTATGCCTACGCTGCGCTCTCCGAAGGTGCACCTTTCATCATGGGCGCCCCGAATACCACTGTCGACATTCCAGCTATGTGGGAACTGGCAGAGAAGATGCGCCAGCCCATTGCCGGCAAGGATTTCAAGACAGGACAGACGCTTGTAAAGTCGGGCTTTGCACCCATCATCGGCACCCGCTGCCTCGGACTCTCGGGCTGGTTCTCGACGAACATCCTCGGCAACCGTGATGGTCTGGTGCTCGACGAGCCGGAGAACTTCCGCACGAAGGAGGTATCGAAGCTCTCCACACTGGAGACGATCCTTAAGCCCAGCGTGCAGCCCGACCTCTATGGTCACGGCAACGACGACGATACGCAATACTACCATAAGGTGCGCATCAACTACTACCCGCCGCGTAACGACAATAAGGAGGGCTGGGACAATATTGACATCTTCGGCTGGATGGGTTATCCGATGCAGGTGAAGATCAATTTCCTCTGCCGCGACTCCATCCTTGCCGCGCCGCTCTGCCTCGACCTCTGTCTGCTCTCTGATCTGGCAGCCCGTGCCGGCCGCTATGGCATACAGCGCTTCCTCAGTTTCTACCTCAAGTCGCCGATGTACGACTATACCCAGGGCGAGGAGGCAGTGAACAACCTCTACCAGCAGTACACCATGCTGAAGAACGCTATCCGTGAGATGGGTGGCTACGAGGCTGACGAAGAAATTGATTGATAATATAATGATCATTTTAGCCGATAACCAGGATATCACTCGGGCGGGGATGACGTACATCTGCGAGCATCAGGAGCCAGTTGCTGAGGTAAGTCGTGCTGTCGATAAGACAGAACTGATAGAACAGCTGAAGCAGCATGCCGATGCTGTCGTTGTGCTCGACTACACCCTCTTCGACATCAATGCTATCGACGAGCTGGAGATTCTGCACGAGCGCTTCCCTTTGGTTCGGTGGATACTCTTCAGCTTTGAGCTGTCGTCCGACTTCGTGCGACGGGCCATCGCCACAACGCCACAGTTCAGTGTGCTGCTCAAGGACTCGCCCCTCTCAGAGATCCGCGACTGTCTGCGCTATGCTGTTCGCAATCAGCGTTTTATCTGTCAGCGTATGACAGAGATCCTGCTGGCACCAGCTCAGGACCGTATGGTCGAGGATGTGCCTCTCACTCCCACGGAAACGGAGATACTGAAAGACATTGCCCTGGGTATGACCACGAGGGAGATAGCCGACAAACGCTTCTCCAGTTTCCATACTGTCAACACGCATCGGAAGAATATTTTCAGGAAGTTGGGCGTGAACACCGTCCATGAGGCCACGAAGTACGCCCTCAGAGCCGGACTGGTCGATTCGGCAGAGTACTATATCTAAAGGTATAAAATTAAAAGCCAAGAGTGTCATCACGACAGTCTTGGCTTTTCTTCTAACTAACTTATTATCAACTATTCATTACTCATTCTGAATTCTGCTGCAAAGGTACAAAAAAGAGGAATGCGCAAGGCGAAAAGAGGAAAGAATTTGCAAAAAAACCACGTAAACGTTTGCGATATTCAGGGAAATAATGTAACTTTGCAACCGAGATATTATCAACTGTCCATTATCGATTATTCATTGTTATAAGTCATGGCAAACCGTAAGCGTCGTATCTCGTTGAAGGATCTCGCCCAGGAGTTGGGCGTGAGTATCGCAACCGTCAGCAGAGCCCTTCGCAGCTCGCCCGAGATTGGTCAGGAGATGCAGGAGCGTGTCAAGGAACTGGCACGCCGGCTTAACTATCGGCCCAATCCCTTTGCCCAGAGTCTGCGCAAGGAGGCACCCAGGGTCATTGGCGTGGTCGTGCCGAATCTCGTCACCCATTACTATGCGGCTGTGCTCGACGGCATTGAGGAGGAGGCTGCCAAGTCGGGCTATTCCGTCATCAGCGCCAATACCCACGAGCAGAGCGACGCCGAGGTGAAGGCTATCGACAACTTCATCAACCTGCACGTCGAGGGCATCATCGCCTGTCTGTCGCAGAACACCACCGACTACAGCCACTTCGAGGAGATCTCTCAGATGGACATCCCCCTCGTGTTCTTTGGCCGTACCTGTCTGCCGGAGAAGTTCTCGAGCGTCACCGCCAATGGCGATGTGGCAGCCCAGGAGGCTACGCAGCACCTGATTGATACTGGCAGTCGCCGCATCGCTTTCATCGGAGGCCCCAACCACCTTGATATGGTGCGCCGTCGTAAGCACGGTTATTTGGAGGCTCTGCGTGAGAACCGCATCCCCATTGATCGCGACCTCGTGGTATGCGACCGTTTCGACTATGACTGGGCGCTTGAGGCCACCATCCGTCTGTTGCAGGGCGACAAGCGTCCAGATGCCATTCTCGCCTTCAACGATATCATCACCTTCGCCGCTTTCACGGCTATTAAGCAGCTTGGCCTCCGTATCCCCGACGATGTGGCACTCATCGGCTTCACCGATGATGTGCATGCCCGCTACGTCACACCTAAGCTCTCTGCCATCGAGGACCAGTCGAGTCTCATGGGTGAGACCGCCTGTCGCCTGCTGCTAAGAAACATCGGCGGCGATCGCAATATCTACCGCGAGATCGTACCCCAGAAACTCATCATCCGCGAAACCTCCGCCCACCGATAGTTTCTATGGGCAGCGGCTTTATCTATTTATTTTCGCAAAATTTATTGTCACACTGTCACACATACCCTGAAAGACCTTTAAATAAAGGTGTTTCGGTGTGGTGACAAATGCGTGGAATGTGGCAATAAAAGCGGGGAAAAGGTCAAGAATGACTGAAAATCGTTGATAGTAACATGAATATTTATTTACAGGAGTATCTAATAGCATCATTAGCTGAAATGCCTTATTTTAAAGGGGATAGGAGGTTGCTTTGTAAATTCACTGAATTTACAAAGCAAATTCACTGAAATTACTGAGCAAATTCACTGAATTTACTGACCAAAATCGGCGGTTTTGGTCAGTAAGGGATATAGATAGTGAAAATTACTTTACAGGATTACAGGCGGATCAGACCACCCCTGACCCCTCCTATTTAGGAGGGGGAACAAGGGTGAGTAACCTCCTACTCAGGAGGGGAAAGGAGGCGGACGGCGGAGTTGAGGCCGCTGGGGACGGGAGTCCACTCGTCGTAGGTGGTGCGGCGGTAGTTGATGTCGACCACGTTGATCTCTTCCATCTTACGCCATTTGATACCGCGGCGATCATAGTCGGCGATGCGGTTGGCGGGCAGGTTGGTTACCTCGATGCGGATCTCATTGTCGCCGGCCTTCAGCGTGTTACGGCAGTCGAGCACGAAGGGTACGCTCCAGGCACAGCCGATGAACTGTCCGTTGATATAGACACGAGCCGACTCGCGCACATCGCCGAGATTGATCTGCCATCGCTTTTTTGCTTCGGCCTTCGTAAGCCTGACCTTCGTTGTATAGACGCCAGTGCCCATCATCACCTTCACACTGTCGTCGTCGAACGTCTCCCAAGTCTGGGGAGCGTCGAGGGTGAAGGTCTTGTTGACCTTGGGGGCCTCTTCGATAAACGAGAGCGTCCAGGGGCCAGAGAGGATTTTAGAATTTAGTGTGTAGAATTTAGAGTTTGCTGCTGCTCTTTTACCAGACGGGATGGCGGTAGCTGACTCTCCGCTATCATACGTTTGCAGGATCATCGACTCGCCGCTGCGGAGGCGGATGTCGATGCTGTCGCCAGAGACGCAGGCAGGGGTGATGTCGCCGTTGAGGGGATTGAACCACGTGGCTGACTTGAATGCCACGGCCAGTGGCAGACGGTCATCGATGTCGTTGGGCGTTAGGTTCGCGATGAAGTAATGATAGCCCGTAGCGTTACGGCGACGGATGGCCTTCAGGCCGCATGCCGTCTTGATGGCTTCAGGACGGGCGGCTTGCTGGAGGTCGGTGGCTCGCGTACCTATTATAATATGTGCCCCCTGGGCTTTCAGCTGCTCGATGTGGGTCTTCACCGCCTCGGGCATCATGCGGCACTCGGGGATCACGAGACCCTTGTAGCGGGTGCCGGCAGCCGTCTGGAGCATGCCGTCGCGGAAGGTCGTGCCCATGAGCAGACGGTCGCTGATGTAGTCGCAGTCGAAGCCGGCGCGGTCGATGGCGAGGATGGTCTCGATGAACTCCGGTGCCAGCTGGCCCATCTTGTGGATGGAGAACTGCATGAGCAGCTTATCGGTCTGCTTCTGCCACATGTCGCGGACGGGCAGGTAGACGAGGAAGTCGTTGTCGGGCTCGCCCCACTGCAGGAAACACTGGCAGCGCTCCACGTACTGCATGAAGTAGGGGGCGTCGCGCCAGATAGTGTTCGTCGGACTCATGTCGATTGAGGCGTAAAACTTCCACCCAGGCCAGGGGTCGTCCTTCGGCGAGTAGCAGGTGCCGTGGAAGAACATGTGGTTCACGCCGGCGCAGAACATCAGGTCGATGTCGGGCTTCATCTGCGAGAGTGAGGTGCGGAAGTGCTCCGTGAGCCAAGTAAACGTCTCGCTCGAGGTGAAGGGCTTGCCGCAGACATGGGCTGCCGACGGTGCGTACTTCAACATGGAGAAGTCGGAGTCGTTCTTGCGGGTCTTGCCCGGATCCAGGCGCAACCCCTTGATGCCGAAGTCGGAGAGTCCGAAGCCCTCGATCTCAGGGATGTCGACGGCAGCGTAGCAGTCGATGAGGTTGGCGGGTGAGCCGTGGGCCTGGTTGCGGGTGATGGCGCCATGACGGTGTGCCCAGGCAGTCCACTGGCTGGTGAAGTTTTCGAGAAGCAGGTCGCCGAGCGTCTCGCGGTAGTCGCTCACGATCTTCGGGTCGCCGTCCTGCAACTGGCGCAGATAGTCCTGTAGCCTGTAGCCGCGGCGCTGCTCAAACTCCTGGAACAGCGTGGGTGTCCATGTGGCGGCCTCCACCTCGTAGGAGTCGTTGAAGAACGTGTGGGGGTAGGGGGTGCCGGTGCGCTCGAAAGCCGCTTCGATATGCTGCAGGTAGTGGGCAACGGCCGTGCGGTCGAAATGGTCGATGACGAGTCCTTCGCCACCCGGAGCGGCACGCTTTACCTTCATCACACCGTAGCGCACCCAGACAGCCACCACCTCCCAATGGGCGGTCTGCATCTCCTTCAGTTGTAATCTCAGTGCCTTACGGAGTGACTTGTTGGAGGCCGAGGCGATGCGGCCTTGGAGTTCTTCGGCAGGCGACCATGACAGTCGGCCGTCGCTGACGAAGGCAGTCACATCGTAGGGCCGTCCCTGCCAGTAGGCCATCACCTTGTCGAGGCGACAGTAGGGGCGTTCCTTCTCAGGAGCGGACAGGTCGAGACCACTGACAGAGCCTCCGACGAACGTCGTATCGACGAACACCGCCTTACAGGCACTTTCCTCCAGCGGCACCCACGGTCCGCCGAAAGGCCAGCCGGTGCCAGTGGCCATATCGACCTCGATGCCGTTCTCCGTACCCTGTTCCTGGGTAAAGCGCAGCATCTCCATCCAACGGTCGGAGAGGTATGGGATGTTATTTGCGTCGTTACCCTGCACACCGTAGATAGGTGTGATCTCCAGCGCACCGATACCATGACGGGCATATTCCTGCATCGTCCATTGCAGGTTCTCCTTGTCGACGGCAGAGCCCAGCCACCACCAGCGGGCACCGGCCTTCGCCTCGGGCTTCACCTCGGGCCATCCAGCCTTTGCCACCGACCCCTGTTGGGCAAAAATGGCCATGGTAACGAGTACCATGGCCATCGTTATGAGGACCTTTCTCATAGGTTTATTCAATCACTACAAGAGCATCGTCTTCCATCACACTCTCGCCGACCTTCACGCAGATGGCAGTCACCTTACCGTCTTTCTCAGCCGCCAGGTTGTTGGCCATCTTCATGGCCTCGAGCACAATCACGTTGTCGCCGGCCTTCACCTCGTCGCCTACAGCCACGAGGATGTCGGTGATGACGCCAGGCAGCGGAGCCTTGACGGCATTGGCCTTGTTGACAGAGCCTTTGTCGGCCTTCGGTGCATCGTCGGCAGCAGCGGCTGTAGCGGCCTTCACCACGGGCTTCTTCTTCTCAGGCTCGGGCTGCTTCTCCATCTCTACTGTGTACTCTTCGCCGTTGACGGTCAGTGTGGCGATGTTATCCGTGATATCACCGACCACGACCTCATACTTATTACCGTTGATGGTATACTTGTATTCTTTCATAATCAACTGTGTTTAGGGATGTGGTGTGAATGACTGTGCATAGCCGTTCCACTGCGTGGGGTGGGCACTGATGGTGATGATGCCCGGCTCTGCGTCGTGAACATTGTTGCCTAAGTGCTCGTGGAGCGCCATGGCAATGGCTGCATATACTTCGTTGTTCATAATTGTCAATTATCAATTACATAGGTATGTTACCGTGCTTCTTGGCAGGCAGCGCGTCGCGCTTGGTGGCGAGCTGTGCCAGACCGCGGCAGATGCGGAAACGGGTGTTACGAGGCTCGATCACGTCATCGATGTAGCCGTACTTAGCGGCCTGATACGGATTGGCGAAGAGCTCGTTGTACTCGTCCTCCTTCTCGGCGATGAAGGCCTTCACGTCCTCACCGGCCTCCTTCTTGGCCTTGGCTTCCTTGGCATAGAGCACGGCAGCGGCACCGCTGGCACCCATCACGGCGATCTCTGCAGAGGGCCATGCGTAGTTCAGGTCGGTGTGGAGCTGCTTAGAGCCCATCACGATGTGCGAACCACCGTACGACTTACGCAGGGTGACGGTGATCTTGGGCACTGTAGCCTCGCCGTAGGCATAGAGCAACTGGGCACCGTGCAGGATGACGGCGTTGTACTCCTGACCAGTACCGGGCAGGAAGCCTGGCACGTCGACGAGCGATACGATAGGAATATTGAAGGCGTCGCAGAAGCGGACGAAACGGGCACCCTTACGAGAGGCGTTCACGTCGAGCACACCGGCATAGCATGTAGGCTGGTTAGCCACGATACCGACACTCTGACCGTTGAAGCGGGCAAAGCCGACGATGATGTTCTTGGCGAACTTAGGCTGTACCTCGAAGAACTCGCCGTCGTCGGTGATGGCACCGATGACCTTGTACATGTCGTAAGCCTCGTTGGGGTTCTCGGGGATGATCTCGTTCAGGGAGTCCTCCATACGGTTGATAGGATCGCTCGTCGGCTTGAAGGGAGCGGTCTCCATATTGTTCGAGGGGATATAGCTCAGCAGGGTCTTCAGCATCTGGATACCCTCTTCCTCGGTAGCAGCGGTGAAGTGGGTCACACCCGACTTCGTGGCGTGTACCGATGCACCGCCGAGGTGCTCCTGGTCGATATCCTCGCCCGTGACGGTCTTCACCACCTTCGGACCAGTAAGGAACATGTATGACGTGTTCTCCATCATCAGCGTGAAGTCGGTGAGGGCAGGGGAGTAGACGGCACCACCTGCGCAGGGACCGAAGATACCGGAGATTTGGGGAATAACACCCGATGCAAGGATGTTACGCTCGAAGATCTCGGCATAGCCGGCCAGGGCGTTGATACCTTCCTGGATACGGGCACCGCCAGAGTCGTTGATGCCGATGACGGGAGCGCCCATCTTCATGGCCATATCCATCACCTTGCAGATCTTCTGTGACATCGTCTCCGACAGAGAACCGGCATGAACGGTGAAGTCCTGTGCGAAGATGAACACCAGACGGCCGTCGATGGTTCCTGAACCGGCCACGACACCGTCGCCGAGGAACTGTTTCTTCTCCATGCCGAAGTTATGGCAACGGTGCTCCTTGAACATGTCGTACTCCTCGAACGATCCCTCGTCGAGCAGCATCTCTACGCGCTCACGGGCTGTGTACTTACCGCGGTCGTGCTGTTTCTGAATAGCTTTCTCACCACCACCGAGACGAGCCTGTTCGCGCTTCTCGATGAGTTGTTTGATCTTGTCTAATTGCTTGCTCATTGCTTTATTTAATTTTCAATTATCAATTGTCAATTGTCAATTTACTCCGGGTGCTCACAAAGTTCGGTGAGGATACCACAGGTGGACTTCGGATGCAGGAAGGCGATGTTCAGGCCCTCGGCACCCTTACGGGGCTTCTCGTCGATCAGACGGACACCCTTTTCGCTGACCTCGGCAAGACCTTTGGCCACACCGTCCTCAACACAGAAGGCCACGTGGTGCACACCCTTGTTGCCCTTGTCGAGCCATTTCTGAATGGTGCTCTCGGGCGATGTCGGCTCAAGCAGCTCCAGCTTCACCTCACCGCAGCGTAGGAAAGCGGTCTTCACCTTCTGGTCCTCTACTACTTCTGTTGCATAACACTCCAAGCCCAATACGTCCGTGAAGTACGGCAGGCTCTCCTCAATGCTCTGGACAGCAATGCCCAGGTGCTCAATGTGGGAAATCTTCATATTTTTAGTATTTAAATAAAACCTTATATTATAAATAATGTGCAAAGGTACGCAATAAACTCCATATTCCGAAGAATACTTTAGTTTTTTTGGCTTTTTTATATAAAAATAGAGATTGCCGTCAGAAAAGGGCAGCAAAAAAGAAATTGCCACCACAATAATTGGCGGCAATTTCTTCAGATTATCTGAGTAATAACCAGATTCTCCAATTTGGACAGGTTATCTGTATATCAGATTGTTATCGTCACTTGCAATATACCAGTCTTTCTGGGCGTTCATATCTTGAACCCACTGCAGGAATCCTGGATATGCAGCCTTGATGCTTTTTCCTTCCATCGGATATTTGAAGTCGTAAGGAACAATGATTGCATATGGCGATTCTCCATTTTTAACTGGCATTTGTATAATTTGCCCCGTTGTTTTGTTCTCAATATAGACGCCTCTGAGGAATGCTTTAATCGTCTTCTCTCCAATATTGATTTTTTCACTTACGATAGAATGTTTGTTATTACTCTGAGTATTTGCATAAGGATTGTCTCCTGTTAACCCCAATATGTCATGAAT
>Ga0310786_10001938_pt1 | contig 32639 bp, 30 predicted proteins | sample AusTroGonzalo_MG_FD_203881 | JGI IMG/M metagenome (GOLD analysis project Ga0310786, IMG submission 203881) | Bovine rumen microbial communities from tropical cattle in Woodstock, Queensland, Australia - Gonzalo_03 (v2) (version 2) | ecosystem: Host-associated > Mammals > Digestive system >...
GACGATGTCCATATGACCTATTACCTGAATCAGGAAGGTGCGACCCTGACGGTCGAAGACTCGGCCGCAATCGGCCAGACCATCTACGCCATCGAGGAATGCAACAAAAAGACGCTGCGCCTGCGGCGAAGCACCCAGAATATCCTCTCCAGCAGCACGGACGTGGTCCTGCATTTCACCCGCAAGCGGGATTGAACAGGGAAGCGATGCAAAGAATCCGGGAAAAAGCATACATTTGCAGAATAAACGCCAATACCATGAAAAAGTTTCTGTATGCCATTGCTTTTTTCCTGCTCGTTTCCTGCGCGGGAAAAGACGCTGACGTCCGCGTCATCACCGATTTCTATGATGCCGTCCTGGGCAAGACCGTCATGACGGACGAGCTCCTGCAGCAGAGCCTGTCGCAGGAGGTGCTTTCCGACCTCTGGGAGGCCGATTACGAGAATACCTATTCCTGGTGGGCCTTCCGCACCGGCTACCAGGACGGCCCCTCCGACGTGTCTTCCCTCGACGGGATCGAGTCCCTGGGCCAGGGCTGGTACCGGGTTTCCTACACCGATATGGGCATCGAGGCCACCACGGACGTCAAGCTGAAGGACGGCAAGATCACGGAATACCGTCCCTTCCGCGCCCCGGATTCCGCCGAGTAAATCCGACAGGATTGATTCCTCTCCTGGATGACCCTCCGCGACCGCATATCACTGACCTGGCGTTACGGGAAAGCGCAGCTGCTCATCGGTGCAGTGTTCAATCTGCTATGCATGGGATTCCTCCTGGACGGGATCTCCTATGCGTTCTTTGTGGATTGCTTCATCGTGAAGGTGCTGGTAACGGCGGTCATTATGTACCTGACAGCCAGATTCCGGGACCGGGACGCCGTTTTCTTCTACATCAACCTGGGGCTTTCGCGCAGGGAATTGCAAATCAGCGTGATTCTGGCCGATTTCCTGATGCTCGTCCTGCTGCTCACGCCGATCCTTGTCTTCCATGGATAAACATCGGCTCATCGTGGACAGCGTGGTGGTCCGTTTCGGGGAGAAGACGGTCCTGAGCGGCGGGTATATCACCTCCGAGACGGGGATGGTCACCGGCCTGCTGGGAAAGAACGGCGCCGGCAAATCTTGTATGTTCCGGGCGCTGATGGGCGGCCTGCGGGTGGAGCACGTAATGGTGAGTATGGATGAGAAACCTGTAAATCGGCAGAAGATCGGCCAATCCATCAAGTATCTCCCGCAAGGCAGGCTGATCCCGGAAAGTATGAAATTGCATCGGGCGTTTGACTTGTATGGTGTGGACTATTGGACCTTTGTCAACCGCTTCCCCAAGTTCTCTCGGCATTACGATTCGCCTATCTATGAACTCTCCGGCGGCGAAGCCCGCCTGGCTGAACTGTATCTGATTCTGCATAGCGACGCTCCATTCTATATTCTTGATGAACCGTTCACCCAGGTTGATCCGGTAAACATTGAAGATGTGAAGGCCATGATCCGCGAACGCGCCAAGGATCACGGCGTCATCATTACTGACCATAATTACGACGCAATCTCCAGGGTGGCCGACAACCTCTTTGTCATTGCCGATGGTTACACCAACCAGGTCCGTAGCCGGGAAGACCTAGTGCGGCACGGATATCTGAGAGCGTGATAGCCGAATTTCTACAGTTTTACTAAAAAGCCGGCTTGAATTACGACAAAAATCCCAAACAGTGCCACAATTGGGCTTAGAACAGCGACAAATTAATACCCCACGGTAGACCTCAGTAGAGAAACGTGGGTCTTGCCAAAACTGAGAACAAAAGTGAGAATAAAAAGAAAAACCCGCTCGTCTGAGCGGGTTTTTGTGGTGCTGGGAAGAATCGAACTGCCGACACAAGGATTTTCAGTCCTTTGCTCTACCATCTGAGCTACAGCACCAGTTGTGTTTTGGGATTGCAAATATAGGAACAGTTTGCGAATCCACCAAATTTAATTTGCATTTTGGCGCATAAAAATGCGATTAAATGCGCCTCCCGGCCAGAATCACACCGAGCAGGATGGCGGCGGAACCGATGGCGCCGGCCGTCGTCAGGCGCTCGCCCAGGATGGTCATCCCGCCGGCCAGGGAGAATACCGGCATGAGATACACGTAGTTAGTCGCCGTGACGTTGCCCAGGCGGACGATCACCCGGTTCCAGATCACGAAGCAGGCGAGGGAAGCGACCAGTCCCAGGAAGAGGAGGTTGCCCCAAACCTGCGGCTGCGCGAAAACCGCGGGATCGACCCGGTTTTCGCCGCCCGGCAGGAACGGAAGGATGGTCAGCAGGCCATAGGCGAAGACTTTCCGCGTCGCGAAGACGGTGCCGTATTCCTTCGACATAAAGCCCATGAAGAGGCTGTAGACCGCCCAGCAGAGGGCGGCGGCCAGGGCCAGCAGGTCGCCGCGCAGCGAGACGTGCAGGCGCACGCCGTCGAAGAGCATCAGCGCCATGCCGCCGAGCGCGAGCAGCGTGCCCAGCACGAGCGTCAGGCTGCCGCGTACGTCCTGCGCCGCGGCGGCGAAACGGTCGTGGCGCAGCCGGCGGTACGCCAGGCTGAGCAACGTCGTCAGCAGCGGCGTGCTGCACACGAGGAAGGCCACGTTGCTGGTTTGCGTGTAGGCGAGGGCCGTATTCTCCGCCAGGAAGTAGATGGAGCCTCCGGCGAGGCCGAGCAGGACGAACACGGCCTCGTCCTGCCAGCTGCGGCTCCACAGCCGGCGGCTGTCGCGCTGTCCGAGCGACAGCGCCCAGATGCCCGCGTACGCCATCACGAAACGGATCAAGAAGATCTCGGCCGGCTTGAGGCCGGCCAGGATCAAAACTTTCGTACTGATGAACGTGACACCCCAGATGGCCACGACGGCCAGGGCAACGAGGTGCACGAAGAATCTCGAACGTCCCACGCTGCTAATACTCGTCCCAGCTCTTGATGCTGATCGCATCCTGCGGAACGGCGCAGAATGCGCGGATATAGGCGGTCGCCAGACGGCTGTTGGTGATCAGCGGCACGTTGAAGTCGATGGCCGCACGACGCATCTGGTAGCCGTTGCTGAGCTCGCTGTGCGTGAAATTCTTCGGGATGTTGATCACCAGCTCGACCTCGTGCTTGCGGATCAGGTCCAGGGCGGCGGGAGCGCCCTGCTCCTTTTCGTTGGGCCAGAGGGCCAGCTTGGCGGGAACACCGTTCTCATTGAGGTACTTGCAGGTGCCGCCCGTGGCGTAGATCGTATAATCCTTGTCGGCCAGGAGCTGGCAGGCGCGCAGCAGGTCGGCCTTCTGGAGCGGGTTGCCCGAGGAGATCAGGATGGACTTCTGCGGGATGCGGTGGCCCACGGAAAGCATCGACTTGAGCAGCGCCTCATTGAGGTTGTCGCCGATGCAGCCCACCTCGCCGGTGGACGCCATGTCGACGCCCAGCACCGGGTCCGCCTTGCCCAGACGGGCGAAGGAGAACTGGGAGCACTTGATGCCGACGTAGTCCAGCTCGAAGGGATCGATGTCGATCTTCTCCGGACGCTGGCCGAGCATACAGCGCGTGGCCAGGTCGATGAAGTTGACCTTCAGGACCTTGGACACGAACGGGAAGCTTCGCGAAGCGCGGAGGTTGCACTCGATGACCTTGATGTAGTTGTCGGTGGCGAGGAACTGGATGTTGAACGGACCGGTGATATGCAGCTCGGCGGCGATGGCGGCCGCGGTCTTGCGGATCTTGGCGGCCGTGATGCCGTAGATCTTCTGCGGCGGGAACTGGATCGTGGCGTCGCCGGAGTGCACGCCCGCAAACTCGATGTGCTCGGAGATCGCGTAGGCGATCACCTTGCCGCCATCGGCCACGGCGTCGCACTCGAGCTCCTTGCAGCGCTGCATAAAGGAGCTGATGACGACAGGATGCTCCTCGGAGACCTCGACGGCCATGTCGAGGAAGATGCGGAGGTCCTCCTTGCTGTAGCAGACGTTCATCGCGGCGCCGGAGAGCACGTAGGACGGACGCACGAGCACGGGGAAGCCGACTTCGTCGACGAACTTGTCCACGTCCTCCATCGTCGTCAGCTCGCTCCAGCGCGGCTGGTCGATGCCGAGCTTGTCGACGATCTGGGAGAACTTGTTGCGGTCCTCGGCACGGTCGATGTCGTGCGCCGTGGTGCCCAGGATGTGGACGCCGGCGCGCATCAGGGGCACGGCCAGGTTGTTCGGGATCTGGCCGCCCACGCTCACGATGACGCCGTAGGGCTTCTCCAGACCGCAGATCTCCATCACGGTCTCGAAGCTCAGCTCATCGAAATAGAGGCGGTCGCAGACGTCGTAGTCGGTCGAGACGGTCTCGGGGTTGTAGTTGATCATGATGGCCTTGTAGCCGCTCTTGCGGAGCGTATTCAAGGCATTCACGCCGCACCAGTCGAACTCCACGGAGCTGCCGATGCGGTAGGCGCCGGAACCCAGGACGATGACGGTGTTGGAACCGTCCTCGAAGGGGACGTCGTCCGTCTCGCCGTTGTAGGTCATATACAGGTAGTTGGTGGTGGAGGGGAACTCCGCCGCCAGGGTATCGATCTGCTTGACGTGGGGCCGCAGGCCCAGGAAGGCGCGCAGCTCGCGCACCTTGGCCTCGGGCGCCCCGGTGACCCGGGAAATCTGGATGTCCGAGAAGCCCTGGCACTTGGCCTTCTTGAGCAGGTCGAAGTCGATGTCGGTCAGTTTCTTGCACTGCTCCAGCTCGCGGTAGGTCGTCTCGATGTTGTCGAGCTTGTCGAGGAACCAGCGGTCGATCTTGGTCAGTTCGTGGATCCGGTCGACGGAGTAGCCGGCCTGGAAGGCCGCGGCGATCGCGAAGATGCGGGAATCCGTCGGATGGCGCAGCGCGTCGTCCAGCTCATCCTCCTTGAAAGGCTTGTTGCAGACGAAGCCGTTGGCACCCTGGCCGATCATACGCAGGCCCTTCTGGATGGCCTCCTCGAAGGTGCGGCCGATGGCCATCACCTCACCGACGCTCTTCATACTGGAGCCGATCTCGCGGGACACGCCCTTGAACTTGGCGAGGTCCCAGCGCGGGATCTTGCAGACCACGTAGTCCAGGGCCGGCTCGAAGAAGGCCGGCGTGGTCTTGGTCACGGAGTTCTTCAGCTCGAACAGACCGTAGCCCAGGCCGAGCTTGGCGGCGATGAAGGCGAGGGGATAGCCCGTGGCCTTGGAGGCCAGGGCGGAGGAGCGGCTCAGACGCGCGTTGACCTCGATCACGCGGTAGTCCTCGCCGTCCGGGCTGAAGGCGTACTGCACGTTGCACTCGCCGACGATGCCGACGTGGCGGACGATGTCGATGGCGATCTTGCGCAGATAGTGGTATTCGTCGTTGGTCAGGGTCTGGGAAGGAGCGACCACGATGCTCTCACCGGTGTGGATGCCGAGCGGGTCGAAGTTCTCCATGTTACAGACCGTGATGCAGTTGTCGTAGCGGTCGCGCACGACCTCGTATTCGATCTCTTTCCAGCCGCGCAGGGACTTCTCGACGAGGACCTGCGGGGAGAAGGAGAAGGCCTTGCCGGCCACGGTCTCGAGCTCGTCTTCGTTCTCGCAGAAGCCGGAGCCGAGGCCGCCGAGGGCGTAGGCGGCGCGGAGGATGACCGGATAGCCGACCTCGCGCGCGGCGGCGCGGGCCTCCTCGATGTTGGAGGCGGCGTGGGACTTGATCGTCTTGACGCCGATCTCGTCGAGCCGCTCCACGAAGAGTTCGCGGTCTTCCGTGTCGATGATGGACTGGACCGGGGTGCCGAGCACCTGGACGCCGTATTTCTCGAGGATGCCGCCCTTGTAGAGCTCCACGCCGCAGTTGAGCGCGGTCTGGCCGCCGAACGAGAGCAGGATGCCCTGCGGTTTCTCCTTCTGGATGACTTTCTCCACGAAGAAGGGCGTGACGGGCAGGAAGTAGATCTTGTCGGCGACGCCTTCGGAGGTCTGCACGGTGGCGATGTTGGGGTTGATCAGGACGGTGCTGATGCCTTCTTCGCGAAGCGCCTTCAGGGCCTGGGAGCCGCTGTAGTCGAATTCACCGGCCTCGCCGATCTTGAGGGCGCCCGAGCCGAGCACCAGGACTTTCTTTATGTTGGAGTCGATCATATGCTACAATTGGGAAATGAAATCGTCGAAGAAGAATTCCGTGTCCACCGGGCCGCTGGAGGCTTCCGGATGGAACTGCGCCGAGAAGAACGGCTTGGACTTGTGGCGGATGCCTTCGTTGGTGCCGTCGTTCATATTGATGAAGTAGGGCTCCCAGCCTTCGGGCAGGCGGGTGTCGTCCACCGCGAAACCGTGGTTCTGCGAGGTGATGAAGCACTTGTCCGTGCCGGCCTGGCGCACCGGCTGGTTGTGGCTGCGGTGGCCGTATTTGAGCTTGTAGGTGGAGGCGCCGGCGGCGATGCTGAGCAGCTGGTTGCCCATACAGATGCCGCAGACGGGCTTATTGCCCTTCAGGGCCTGGCGGATGTGTTCGACCGTGACCTCGCAGAGCGCCGGGTTGCCCGGGCCGTTGGAGATGAAGAGGCCGTCCCATTCGAGCTGGTTGAAGTCGTAGTCCCAGGGGACGCGGATCAGCTCGATGCCGCGCTGCACCAGGCAGCGCAGGATCTGGTGCTTGACGCCGCAGTCCACCAGCACGACCTTCTTGTCGCCCTTGCCGTAGCGGATCACTTCCTTGCAGCTGACGATCGCGACCTGGTTGTCCAGGTTGGGGTCGGGGATGGTCGCGACCGGCTCCGCGCCTTCCTGCACGATCTGGCCGAGCATCGCGCCCTCTTCACGCAGCAGCTGCGTGAGCGCGCGGGTGTCGATGCCGCAGATGCCGGGGATCTTCTGCTCCTGGAGCCATTCGTCCAGGCTCTTGACGGCGTCCCAGTGGCTGTATTTCTCGCTGTAGTCCGAGATGATCAGGCCGCGGACGTGGATCTTTTCCGATTCGAAGGTTTTGCAGATGCCGTCGGCATCCACCTCCATCGGGGGAATGCCATAGTTGCCGATGAGCGGATAGGTGACGCAGAGGATCTGGCCCGAGTAGGAAGGGTCCGTGAGACTCTCGGGATAACCCACCATCGCCGTGGAGAAAACCACTTCTCCATCGCACGGGCCGTCGTATCCGAAACTCCAGCCCTCCATTCTGCGTCCGTTCTGTAGGACGAGTGTCGCTTTTTTGCGTTTTGCCATATACTAACTATTACCAATTGGAAGCCGCGTCCATCAGCGCGGCGATCTTGTCGTTGCATAAATTGCCCAGGCTCCCCAGGTGCGTGTGGCCGAGGTCCGAGGCGCGGAGCGCGGCGGGATCGCCGCCGGCGTAGCGGAAGCGGCCCTCGTTGACCTCGATGCCCACCTGCTTGTAGGCTTCGCGGAACGGCGTGCCGGCGAGCGTGCGCCGGTTGACCTCCTCGACCGTGAAGAGGTAGCCGTAGAGGGGATTCTCGAGGATATGGTCGTTGACCTCGATGTGGGCGAGCATATAATCCGTCATCTGCAGGCACTCGTGCATCAGCTCCAGGGTGGGGAAGAGCACGTCCTTGAGGAGCTGGTAGTCGCGGTGGTAGCCGTGGGGCATATTGCTGCACATCAGCGCGATCTCATTCTCGCAGGCGAGGATGCGGTTGCACTTGCCGCGCAGGATCTCCCACACGTCGGGATTCTTCTTGTGGGGCATGATGCTGGAGCCCGTGGTCAGCTCGTCCGGGAAGTGGATGAAGCCGAAGTTGGGGCACATATACTGGCAGCAATCAGCCGCGAATTTGTTGAGCGTCAGCGCGATGCCGCCGAGGGCGGAGGCCACGGCGCGCTCGGAGCGGCCGCGCTGCATCTGCGCGGCGACGCTGTTGTAGACGGGGGAGGCGAAGCCCAGCAGGTCCGTCGTCATCTGGCGGTCCAGCGGGAAGGAGTTGCCGTAGCCCGCGGCGGAGCCGAGCGGGTTGCGGTCGACGACCTTGAAGGCGCCGCCCAGCACGTACATATCGTCCACGAGGGCTTCGGCGTAGGCGCCGAACCACAGGCCGAAGGAGGAAGGCATCGCCACCTGCGCGTGCGTATAGCCGGGCAGGAGCACCTCTTTGTGCTGCTCGCTCAGGGCCTGGAGGCGGCTGAACAGGGTCAGCACCTCGCTGCGCACCGAGCGGAGCTCGTCGCGCAGGAAGAGCTTGAGGTCCACGAGAACCTGGTCGTTGCGCGACCGGCCGGAGTGGATCTTCTTGCCGACCTCACCCAGTTCGCGGGTGAGCAGGAGTTCGACCTGGGAGTGGATGTCCTCGACGTCCGGCTCGAGCGTGAAGTCGCCGGCCTCGATGCGCTCCGCGATGCGGGCCAGGGCGGCGTCCAGCACGGACAGCTCGTCCGCGGTCAGCAGGCCGATGCTCTCCAGCATCTTGATGTGCGCGCGGGAGCCCTGCACGTCGTAGCGCGCCAGGCGGAGGTCCAGCACCCGGTCGTTGCCGACCGTGAAGCGGTCGACTGCTTCCGTCGCGGAAGTCCCTTTATTCCAAAGAGTTGCCATAGAATTCCTCAATAAAAGCTATATACTTGTCAATGCCTTCCGCGATTTCGCGCGTCAGGATGTATTCGTCCGCCTTGTGCGAACGGGAAGAGTCGCCGGGCCCCATCTTGACGGCATCCACGGGGATGCGCATCCAGTCGGAGGTGGTCGGCGAGGAGAAGGTCCCGATGCCCAGGGCTTCGGCCGTGCGCAGCAGCGGGGAGCCGGGGCGCGTGGCCGACGAGCGGTTCAGGAGGTTGCGGGCCGTGAGCTTGCTGCGGCACAGGGCCTGCAGTTCGTCCACGATTTCCTGGTTGTCGTATTGTTCCGTCGGACGGATGTCCACGACGAAGCGGCAGCGGTCGGGAATGACGTTGTGGGCCTTGCCGGCCTCGATCTGCGTGACGCTGAGGTGGACGTCGCCCATCAGGGGGGAATGTTTCGAGAAAGTGTGCGCGCGGAGCGCGTTGATGTCGTCCAGCGCGATGTAGAGCGCGTTGACGCCTTCGTTGCGGGCGGCGTGCCCGCTGACGCCCTGCGCCTCGCCGTCCAGCACCAGCAGGCCGCGCTCGCTCGTGGCGGCGCGCATGCAGGTCGGTTCGCCGACGAGCACCCATTTCGGCATCGGGTAGCGGCCGGTGGCGAAGATGCCCTCCGGGCCGAAGAGCCAGCGCGTCCCGTCCGGGCCGCTGACCTCCTCCTGGCGGACGAGCAGCAGCATCAGGTTGACGGGCATCTCACGCTCAAAAAAATGGCGGAATGCAGCAATCATCGACACTACACTTCCGCCATCGTCATTGGAACCAAGGCCATAGATGATATCGGGATCATTGCCCGAATCAAACGGGTCACGGGTATATCCGTTGTTGACGGGGACCGTGTCGAGATGCGCATCCAGGGCGAGGGTCGGTTTGGCGGGATCGAAACGGCGGTTGACGGCGACGATATTGCCGTTGAACCGCTCGAAGGGAATGCCGGCTGATTCGAGGAAAGCGCCGATGCAGGCGGCGACGTCCGCTTCTTGCCCGGAAAGGGAAGGGATGCGGACCATCTGCCGCAGAAGTGCTATGGATTGTTCGTGCAAACTCATATCTTCAATTCGGTGCCACCCGGCTCAAGCAGGTGCTTTGCATTGCGGATGACGACTCCGGCCGCTCCGTCCCGCAGGGCCCCGAACGCATTGTCGAGCTTGGGAATCATCCCCTCGACGACGCGTCCTTCGGCTTTCAGACGCGCGTAGGCGTCCGGATCGAGAAGGGGGATTACGCTCTGGTCGTCATTCCGGTCACAAAGTACGCCATTTTTTTCGAAACAATAAAATAGTTTTGCACCCAAAGCGACACAAATTGCAGAAGCCATCGTGTCGGCGTTGGTATTCAGCAGCTGTCCGGCGCCGTCGTGGTTGATCGCGCAGAAGACCGGCGTCAGTCCGGCGTCCAGCAACTGCTTGATCAAAGGCACGTTGACGCTTTCGGGCGTGACATCGCCCACAAAACCGAAGTCCACGACGGTCACGCCGTCGGAAAGGGTCCGCGGCGCGCGCTTGCGCGCGGTGACCGCGCTGCCGTCGCAACCGGCCAGGCCGATGGCGTTGCAGCCGTGCTTCTGGAGGCGGGCCACGATGTCCTTGTTGCAGAGGCCGGCATAGACCATCGTCACGACCTCGAGGGTCTGCGCGTCGGTGACGCGGCGTCCCTCGATCTTGACGGGCTCCTGGCCCAGCGCCTTCTGCATCTGGGAGGCGCGCACGCCGCCGCCGTGGACCAGGACCTTCGGTCCGTCAAGCGCGGCGAACTCGGAGCAGAACTGCTCCAGCGCCTCGGGATCGTCCACGACGTTGCCGCCTATCTTGTATAAAGAGATCATAAGCTTTCGAGCATCCGTTTCATCACCACCTGGGCGGACACCGTGCGGTTGGCCGCCTCCGGGATCACCAGGCTCGTCGGCGCGTCGATCACCTCGTCGGAGACGATCATATTGCGCCGCACGGGGAGGCAATGCATAAAGTAGGCGTTGTTGGTGACCGCCATATGCCTGGCGTCCACGGTCCAGCCCATATCCTTGCTCAGGATCTGGCCGTACTGCGCGGGGTCGGTGACGCCCGGGCAGCTCCAGTTCTTGGCATAGACGAAGTCGGCGCCTTCCAGGGCCTTCATCTGGTCGTACTCGACGGGAGCGTTGCCCGCGAAGGCGGGATCCAGCTCGTAGCCGTGCGGGTGCGTGATGACGAAGTCGACGTCGGCCGCGTTCATCCATTCCGCGAAGGAGTTCGGCACGGCCTGGGGGAGGGCACGCGGGTGCGGGGCCCAGGTCAGGACCACCTTGGGGCGCTTCTTCTTGCGGTATTCCTCGATCGTGATCAGGTCCGCGAAGGCCTGGCAGGGGTGCACGGTGGCGGACTCCAGGCTGATCACGGGCTTGCCGCCGAATTCGATGAACTGCTTCAGGACGGTCTCGCTGTAGTCATAGTCGCGGTCCTGCAGGCCCGCGAAAGAGCGGATGCCGATCAGGTCGCAGTAGCTCGTCATCACGGGGATGGCCTCGCGCAGGTGCTCGGACTTGTCGCCGTCCATCACCACGCCCATCTCGGTCTCCAGCTTCCAGCTGTCCTGGCCGATGTTGAGCACGATGGGGCTCATCCCGAGGTTGATCGCGGCCTTCTGGCTGCTCAGGCGCGTGCGCAGGCTGCTGTTGAAGAAGACCAACATGATGGTCTTGTTCTCGCCCAGGTGCTTCCAGGCATAGGGCGTGGCCTTTACCTGCTTCGCTTCCTCGAGCGCTGCGCCGAGGTCGCCGATGTCGCTGACGTGAAAGAATGTTTTCATCCGAGTACTTCTTTGAATGCGGTGAGGAACCGGTCGGCCTCCGCCTTGGTGAGGCAGAGCGGCGCGAGGAGCCGGATCATATTCTGGCCGGCGACGCCGGTGAAGATGTGCTTGTCGTAGAGGAGCGCCTGGCGCAGGGGAGCGACGGGCTCGTTGAACTCGATGCCGAGCATCAGGCCCTTGCCGCGCACTTCCTTGATGCGGGGGCTCTTGGGGAGCGCTTCCTTGATGTAGTCGCCGACGGCGAGCGCGTTGGCCACCAGGCCCTCCTGCTCGATGATGTCGAGCACGGCGATGGCGCCGGCGCAGGCGAGGTAGTTGCCGCCGAAGGTGGTGCCGAGCATACCCTTGCGCGCCTGGAATTCAGGAGCGATGAGGATGCCGCCGCAGGGGAAGCCGTTGGCGATGCCCTTGCCCATCGTGATGATGCCCGGGCGGATGCCCGCCCACTGGTGGGCGAAGAATTTGCCCGTGCGGCCGTAGCCGCTCTGCACCTCGTCGAGGATCAGGACGCTGCCGTACTGCTTGCAGAGGCGCTCGAGCGCCTGCAGGAAGGCGTATTCCGGCAGGTGGATGCCGCCGCAGCCCTGGATGCCCTCCACGATGACGCCCGCGACGTCGCCCTTGGCGAGTTCGGCCTCGACGGCCGCCGCGTCGTTGAGCTCGCAGAAAGTCACCTTGTGGTGCGCGTTGAAGGGGGAGACGATGGCGGGGTTGTCCGTCATCGCCACGGCGCCGGAGGTGCGGCCGTGGAAGCTGCGCTTGAACGCGACGATGCGGTCGCGTCCCGTATGGAAGGACGCCAGCTTGGCGGCGTTCTCGTTGGACTCCGCGCCGCTGTTGTCCAGGAAGAGGGAATAATCCTCATAGCCGCTGGCGATGCCGATGCGGCGGGCCAGTTCCTCCTGCAGCGGGTTGCGCACGCTGTTGGAGTAGAAGCCGATCTTGCCGAGCTGGTCGGTGAGCACCTCGTTGTAGTGCGGGTGGCAGTGGCCCACGGAAATCACGGCGTGGCCGCCGTAGAGGTCCAGGTATTCCTGGCCCTTGTCGTCCCAGACCTTGCAACCTTTCGCCCGGACGGGCGTCACGTTGAAGAGGGAGTATACGTCAAACAATTCCATCGTTCGCTAGAATGCTGATGCCTTCAGCTTCAGGCCGGTAGTCTCCGGAATTCCGAAAATCAGGTTCATGTTCTGGACCGCCTGTCCGGACGCGCCCTTGAGGAGGTTGTCGATCACGGACGAGACGACCAGCGTGCCGTCGTGCACCTCGGGGGCCACGATGGCCTTGTTGGTGTTGACGACCTGCTTGAGGTCCACCGGGCGGTCGGACACGAAGGTGAAGGCCGCGTCGGCGTAGTAATTCTTATAGAGTTCGAGCGCCTCTTCGCCCGTCAGGGGCGTGTCCACCGTCACGGAGGCGAAGATGCCGCGGGCGAAGTCGCCCCGCATCGGGACGAACTGGATCGGGGCGTCGAAGCCCGGCTGGAGGAGGCCCAGGTCGCGGCGGATCTCCTTGAGGTGCTGGTGCTCGAAGACCTTGTAGGTCGAGAGGTTGTCCGTCCGCCAGCTGAAATGCGTGGTGGCGGCGGGCTTGACGCCGGCGCCGGTGGAGCCGGTGATGGCCGTCACGTGGACCGCGGACTTCAGCAGGCCGGCCGCGGCCAGCGGCAGGAGGGCCAGCTGGATCGCCGTGGCGAAGCAGCCCGGGTTGGCGATCTTGTCGGCGCCCTGGATCTTGGCGCGCTGCCACTCCGGCAGGCCATAGACATAGCCTTCGGATTCGTCGCGGTAGTCCTGCGCCAGGTCCACCACCTTCAGGGTGGCGGGACGGGTGTTTTCCGCCCAGAATTCACGGCTCTTGCCGTGGGCCGAGCAGAGGAAGAGCACGTCGACGGCATTGAGGTCGTAGCTGTCGCTGAAACGCAGCTGCGTGTCCCCAAAAAGGCCGCCGTGGACGTCGTAGAGGTAGTTGCCGGCGTTGCTGGTGGAGTGCACGAAGACGATCTCCACCTCCGGATGGTTCACCAGGATGCGGAGGAGTTCGCCCGCCGTGTAGCCGGCGCCGCCGATGATGCCGACCTTAATCATTGCCCTTGAATTCATCTTTGTGGTTGCCGTAGTAGACGCGGAGCGGGGTGGAGGTCACCTTGATGAAGCCCTTGGCTTCCTCGGCCGTCCAGCCCTTCTGGGTCTCGCCGTACTCGCCGAGCTTGCTCTTGACGAGATCGTCGGGGGAGTCCACGCCCACGGTGGAGAAGCCGTAGGGGCGCAGCTCGAGGGTCACGGTGCCGTTGACGTTGCGCTGGCTGCTCTCGAGCATCGCCTCGATGTCCCGCATCACGGGCTCGAGGTACTGGCTCTCGTGCAGGAACATGCCGTACCAGTTGGCCACCTGGTCCTTCCAGTACTGCTGCCACTTGGAGAGGGTGAATTTCTCCAGGAACTTGTGGGCGCCGATGATGAGCATCGGGGCGGCGGCTTCGAAGCCGACGCGGCCCTTGATGCCGATGATCGTGTCGCCGACGTGCATGTCGCGGCCGATGCCGTAGGGCGCGCCGACGGCCTCCACGGCCTGGATGGCCGCGATCTTGTCGCTGTATTCCACGCCGTTGACGCTCTTGAGCTCACCTTTCTCGAAGCCGAGGCTCAGGATCTCGGAGCCGGTCTTGCTGACCTGCTTGAGGTAGGCGGACTCGGGGAGGCCCTGCTTGGAGTCAAGGATCTCGCCGCCGCAGATGGAGGTGCCCCAGATACCGACGTTGTAGGAATATTTGAGTTTCGCGAAATCGGCCTTGAAGCCGTGCGCGTTGAGATAATCGACTTCGTCCTTGCGGGAGAGGTTGCCGTCGCGGGTCAGGGTGATGATCTCCATGTTCGGGCACATCACCAGGAAGGTCATGTCGAAGCGGACCTGGTCGTTGCCGGCGCCGGTGGAACCGTGGGCGATGGCGTCCGCGCCGATCTCGTTGGCGTAACGGGCGATGGCCATGCCCTGGAAGATACGCTCCGAGGACACGGAGATGGGGTAGGTGCCGTTGCGGAGGACGTTGCCGTAGACCATATATTTAAGGCTCTTGGCGTAGTACTCCTGCGTGACGTCGAGGGTCACGTACCTGGTGGCGCCCAGCTTGTAGGCGTTCTCTTCGTTGGTCTTGAGCTGCTCGGCGCTGAATCCGCCCGTATTGGCGCAGGCGGCGTGCACTTCGTAGCCTTTCTCCTTGGCGAGATACATCACGGTGTAGGAGGTGTCCAGACCTCCGCTGAACGCGACGACGACTTTCTTTTTCTTCTCCATATGTTCGAGTTTTTCTTTTCCGTTAAACTATTCCCCCGGGTGATGGATCTCCAGGTGCTCCTTGGGGTCGAAGAGCAGGCCGGTGCAGATGCACATCTTGTAGTCGTGGCTCTGCAGGATGTCGAAGTGGCGGCAGCCCTCGCAGCCCTTCCAGAACTCCGGGTCGTCCGTGAGTTCGGTGTAGGGGACCGGGCGGAAACCGAATTCGTAGTTCATCTTCATCACGGCGGCGCCGGTCGTGATCGAGAAGATCTTGGCGTCCGGGAAGAGCGTACGCGACAGGATGAAGGTCTGCTCCTTGATGCGCTTGGCGATGCCCATGCCGCGGAACTTGTGGGCGACGATCAGACCGGAGTTGGCGACAAAGCTCTTGCCGCCCCAGGATTCGATGTAGGAGAATCCGGCGAATTCACCCTCGTCGGACAAGGCGATCACGGCCTTTCCGGCGCGGATCTTTTCGTTGATGTACTCCGGCGTACGTTTGGCGATGCCGGTCTTGCGTTCCAGGGAAGAGACATAGATTTCGCGACAGATCTCTTCAGCAAAGCGGGTGTGGCTTTCGTCAGCCACCATGACATGAATGTCCATTTCTATACAATAAAGCCCCTAATGGCAAGACAAACCGAGATTGTCAATTGCAATTATTGAGCGAAAATTCATATTGTTTTTTTGTTGTTTTGTCATTCCCGGCCCGACCGGCCGGACGACGCTGAATTTCCGAGGATGTGGGAGGGTTCTACGCCTCCTATCTTCGGTCTCGTCTGGAAAGCTGGCAATACACTTGCAACATAACTTCGCAAATGTAATAAAATATTTTAATATCTCCAAACTTTATCCAGGCAAACAGGTAATCCTATTGGATTTATGGCGCCGCCGAAGCGTCGCGCGTCAGCCCCGGACGGCCGCGGCGAGCGACTCCAGCGCGGCCTGCAGGTTCGCGCGGGGGCAGCCGATGTTCAGGCGCATATAGCCGGCGCCTTCGGGGCCGAAGACGGTGCCGTCGTTGAGCGCGAGGCGGGCCTTGTTGATGAAAAGGTCCACGAGCGCGGGCTGGGGGAGGCCCAGCTTGCGGCAGTCCAGCCAGACGAGGAAGGACGCCTGCGGGCGCACGGCGCGGATCTGCGGCAGGTGGGCGCGCAGCCAGCCGTCCACGAAATCGACGTTGCCCTGCACGTAGTCCAGCATCTCGGCGCGCCAGGCCTTGCCGGCCTCGGTATAGGCCGCGCGCGTGGCTTCGGCCGAGAAGATGGGCGGGTAGTCCGTCTCGTTGGATTCGAGGTATTTGAAGAACTTCGCGGCGAGGGACGGCTCCTGCACGATGGCATAGGAGCTCACTACGCCCGCGATATTAAAGGTCTTGGAAGGGGCCATGAAGGTGATGCTGCAGCGGGCCGCGGCCTCGCTGACGGAAGCGAAGGGGATGTGGCGCCGCCCGCCGAGCACCATCTCGGCGTGGATCTCGTCCGACAGGACGATGATCCCGTGGCGGACGCAGAGGTCCGCCAGGCGGCGCAGCGTCTCCTCCGGGAAACAGACGCCGCCGGGGTTGTGGGGATTGCACAGGACCAGCATCTTCGTCCGGGCGTCGATCTTGCGCTCCAGGTCCTCCAGGTCCATCTCATAGGTCTGCAGGAACCCTTCCGCGTCATAGACGGGGCGCAGGGGATTGTTGACCACCTCGAAGCCGCTCTCCTCCGCGACGATGCGGAAAGGATGGTAGACCGGCTTCTGGATGATGACCTTGTCGCCGGGCTGCAGGAAGCAGCGCTCCGCGAAACCGAATCCCTTGACGATGCCGGGCACGTAGCGGAAACACGACGCGGGAACCTTCCAGCCGTGCAGGTCCGCCACCCATTCCGATACGATCCCGAAATAATCGTCGCCCGTGGAAGGGTAGCCCAGGATGGGGTGGTCCAGGCGTTTGCGCAGCGCGTCGAGGATGAACTCCGGCGTGCGGAAGTCCATGTCAGCCACCCACAAAGGGTTCAGGTCGTCGCGGCCGAAATGGGCGGCCAAAGTGTCATATTTAATGCAGCGGGTACCCCGCCGCGGAATGATTTCGTCAAAATTGTACATACGGAGCGAGAATTTATCAGCCAAAAAACAAATTTATAAAATTTTTTAATACCTTTGCGCCGAAGTTTCACCAACCCCTTTTTTATGGTTAGAAATGAAGAAATACCTTTTATCGATCGCAGCGCTGCTGCTCGGCTTGCTTGCGCACTCGCAAGAGGCTGACGATCTCGGTAACTACGCCGAGGTCAGTATCATCCCGCGCCTGGATGTGAACCCGATTTTCGGAAATGAACCGGATTTCACCCTCGGCAATTCTTCCCTTTACACCTTATTTGAAGGCTCCGCTTCGGAGCATTTTTCCTGGACCGTTGCTGCCCACCTGCTCGGAAAGCCGAATTCCGAATCGACTTACAAGTCGTTCTTCAAGGATTCCGGCGATCTTTACCGTATGCTGGGTCATTCCGACGACAACAACGTTTTCGACCTGGCCTACGTGGACCTGACCTTCGGCTCCTGGACGTTCAACCTGGGCAAGAATTGCATCGCGACTGGCGGACATGAGTATGACGATTATGACTGGTTCGTGCACCCGCAGCTGGCTTCGCCGCTGTGGAACGGCCTCGCCTGCTACCAGTGGGGCGGCAAGGTCACCTACACGACCCCTTCCGAGTTGTCTTCCTTCAGTCTCCAGATGACCACCTCGCCGTTCGGCGAGCGTCCCTTCGGGAGCGGTCTCTGGACCTATTCCGCCCAGTGGAGCGGCGAATACGACTGGTATTCCCCGCTGTGGAGCGTATCCGCAATCGGCACCGAGCCCGGCAAATACGCCTGGCTGGTCAGCCTGGGCAACCAGTTCAGCTTCGGCGACTGGACCGTCTCCGTGGACTGGAGCAATACCGCCGGTTTCACGGAGGACTATGACGATTTCCTGAAGGGCAGCTCCTTCCACGGTCTCGTCGGCTATGCACCCTCCGAGCGCTGGGACTTCTCCCTGCGCGGCAACTATATCATCGCTCCCCAGGACGACGAAGTCGGCAACTGGTGGAACCTCGGCGCCGTGGCGCAGTTCTATCCGCTCCGCGACTCCCAGGATCTCCGTCTGCACGCTTTCGCTGCGTATGACACCCTCCTCGGTGGCTTCCAGCTCTGCGCAGGCGTTCTCTACAACATCAGCTTCAAGCTCTGGTAAGAGATGGCAGACGATCATATCATTGACCTCAAGCACGTCAGCAAGAGGTATGGCGACAAGGTCGTCCTCGATGATATCAACCTCTACATCCGCAAAGGTGAATTCGTGACCTTGCTGGGCCCCTCGGGGTGCGGCAAGACCACGACCTTGCGGTTGATCTCCGGTTTCCTCGCCCCCGACGAGGGCGAAATCCTGCTCGACGGCAAGGACATCTCCGGCATTCCGCCCTACAAGCGCCCGTTCAACACGGTCTTCCAGCGTTATGCCCTGTTCCCGCACCTCGACGTCTACGAAAACATCGCCTTCGGCCTCAAGCTGCAGGGCGTGGAGGAGAAGGAGATCGAGAAGCGCGTCAAGCGCGTCCTCAAGCTCGTGAGCATGTCGGACTACGAAGACCGCGACGTCGAGTCGCTGTCCGGCGGCCAGCAGCAGCGCGTGGCCATCGCCCGCGCCCTGGTCAACCAGCCGAAGATCCTGCTCCTGGACGAGCCGCTCGCCGCGCTCGACCTCAAGATGCGCAAGGATATGCAGATCGAGCTGAAGGAGATGCACAAGAAACTCGGCATCACCTTCATCTATGTCACCCACGACCAGGAGGAAGCCCTGACGCTCTCCGACACCATCGTGGTGATGAACGAAGGCAAGATCCAGCAGATCGGCACCCCGATCGACATCTACAACGAGCCTGTCAACTGCTTCGTGGCCGACTTCATCGGCGAGAGCAACATCCTGAAAGGCAAGATGATGCGCGACCGCCGCGTGGCCTTCATCAAACACGAGTTCGACTGCGTGGACGAAGGCTTCGGCGAGATGGTCCCGGTCGACGTGGTGGTCCGTCCCGAAGACATCTACTTCACCACGGACCCGGCCAAGTGCCAGTTCAAGGCCACGGTCAATTCCTGCACCTTCAAGGGTGTCCACTACGAGATGTGGGTGGACACTGACACCGGATACGAACTGATGATCCAGGACTACGATCCCTACGAGGTTGGCACCGAAGTGATGCTCTACATCGATCCGGACGACATCCAGGTGATGCACAAGGAGCGCACGCGCAACGTCTTCCACGGCAAGATGGTGGACGAGACGCACGTGGACATGCTCGGCACCACCTTCGAATGCCTGCCCCAGGAAGGCCTCGCGGCCGGGGACAAGGTCCGGGTGGAAGTCCGCTTCGAGCACGTGGACCTGCTGGACCACCAGGAGGACGGCGCGCTCGCGGGCGAAGTGCACTTCCTGCTCTACAAGGGTGATCATTACCACCTGACCATCCTCACCGACAACGGCGACCACATCTGGGTGGACACGAACGACATCTGGGACAAGGGCGACCTGGTGGGTATCAACATTCTTCCGAAGGACCTCAAGATCGACAAGGAAAATGAAGCGTAGCCGCTGGAGTATCCCTTATGTGGTCTTCATGGCCATCTTCGTGGTGCTGCCGTTGCTCCTCATCCTGGTGTATGCGTTCCAGGACGGCAACGGACACTTCACGTTGTCCAACATCACGCGCTTCTTCTCCGACTCCGACGCGCTCGGCACCTTCGCCGTGTCCATCGAGGTCGCGATCGAGAACACGCTGATCTGCATCCTGCTCGGCTATCCGGCCGCGTGGATCCTGGCCAACAAGGATCTCAACAAGAGCGCCGTCACGATCATCCTGTTCATCATGCCGATGTGGATCAACGCCCTGATGCGGACCCTCGCCACGGCCGAGCTCTTCAACACGCTCGGCATCACCCTGGGCAAGGGGACCCTGCTCTTCGGTATGGTCTACGACTACCTGCCGTTCATGATCTACCCGATCTACAACGTGCTGAACAAGATGGACAAGTCCTACTCGGAGGCCGCCCAGGACCTGGGCGCGACGCCGTGGCAGGTCTTCTGGAAGGTCACGGTACCCCTCTCGATGCCCGGCGTGTCCAGCGGCATCCTGATGGTCTTCATGCCGACGGTGAGCACCTTCGCCATCTCGGAGTTCCTGACCAACAACAAGATCAAGCTCTTCGGTACCATCATCCAGGAGAACATCAACTCCTCGATGTGGAACTACGGAGCTGCACTGGCATTCATCATGCTCATCATCATCGGTATCAGCACGCTGTTCACCAATGACGACGAGAAAGAGGCGGAAGGAGGGCTGATCTAGTATGAAGAAGTTCCTCGCACAAGCCTACCTGTGGTTCCTGCTGGTCCTGCTGTACGCGCCGCTGTTCTTCATCGGCATCTTCTCCTTCACGGAGAGCCGCGTGCTCGGCAACTGGACGGGATTCTCCACGAAACTGTATGCCAACCTGTTCTCCGGCGACATGCAGGGGAGCAGCTCGCTGATCTCCGCCGTCGAGAACACCCTGCTGATCGCGCTGATTTCCGCCTTCGTCTCGATGGTGCTCGGCACCGTCGCCGCCGTGGGCATCCACAACCTGCGCGGCCGCAAGAAGCAGGCCGTCAGCTTCCTGAACAACATCCCGATGATCAACCCGGACGTCATCACGGGCGTCTCGCTCTTCCTGCTGTTCGTGTTCCTGCACTTCAGCCAGGGCTACCTGACCGTGATCCTGGCGCACATCTCCTTCGGCACGCCGTACGTCGTGCTGAGCGTGCTCCCGAAGCTCCGGCAGATGAATCCGAACATCTATGAAGCGGCCCTCGACCTGGGCGCGACGCCCAGCCAGGCCCTCTGGAAGGTGCTCGTGCCGCAGCTCCGGCCCGGTATGGTCTCCGGTTTCATCCTCGCATTCACGATGTCGCTGGACGACTTCGCCGTGACCTTCTTCACGCGCGGTACCATCGGCCTCGACACGCTGTCGACCTACATCTATACGGATGCGCGCAAGGGCGGCCTGACGCCCGAGCTGCGGCCGCTGATGACCCTGATTTTCCTGATTATCCTCATCCTGCTGGTCATCATCAATGTCCGCCAGGAGAAAATGAAAAAATCCACAAGCAAATAATGAAGAAATCCCTTATCCTCTTGGCTGCCGCCGCACTCCTGTGCGGCTGCGCCCAGGATCGCAGCCAGATCCTGAAAGTGTACAACTGGTCCGACTACATCGACGAGTCCGTCATCGGCGAGTTCGAGACCTGGTATGAGGAGCAGACCGGCGAGCCGGTCACGGTCATCTACCAGACCTTCGACGTCAACGAGACGATGCTCTCCAAGATCGAGAAGGGTCACGAGGACTACGACGTCGTCTGCCCTTCGGACTACATCATCGAGCGGATGCTCGCGAGCGACCTGCTGCTGCCGATCGACCGCGATTTCGGCGAGACGCCGAATTACATCGACGAGAACATGTCGCCCTACATCTACGACTGCTTCAGCAAGATGATCGGCGGCGACAAGAACGCCAACGACTACGCCGTCGGCTATATGTGGGGCACCACCGGCCTGCTCTACAACGCCAAGTACGTCACCGAGGAGGAAGTCTCCACCTGGGACGTCCTGCGCAACCCCAAATTCGCCGACAAGATCTTCATCAAGGATTCCGCCCGCGACGTCTTCTCGCAGATCATCCTGTACCTGCGTCAGGACGACCTCCGCGAGGGCAAGGTCACCGCTGACGAGCTGATGCTCGACTCTTCGGACGCCTCGATGGCTGCCGTGGAGCACTTCATGAAGCAGGTGAAGCCGCTCGTGGCCGGCTGGGAGGCCGATTTCGGCAAGGACCAGATGACCCAGGAGCGCGGCTGGATCAGCCTGAACTGGAGCGGTGACGCCGTGTGGGCCATCGAAGAGGCCGCCGAGATGGGCGTCGACCTGCGTTACGCCCTCCCGAAGGAAGGCTTCACCGTGTGGTTCGACGGCTGGGTGATCCCGAAATATGCCCAGAACACCAAGGCCGCCAAGTACTGGATCGACTTCATGTGCCGTCCGGACATCGTCATCCGCAACGTCGAAGAGACCGGCTACGTGTCCGTGAGCGGCTCGACCGAGGTGCTCGACGCCTTCGTCGACGAGGAGTTCGACCCGATCGACCTGAGCTACTTCTTCGGCGCCGACGCCGACTCCGTGCGCGTGGACCCGGTGCTCTATCCGGACCGTGCCGACATCGAGCGCAGCGCGATGGAGCACGACTGGGGCGAGAAGACCCCGGAGCTCGTGGCGATGTGGGGCCGCGTGAAGGGCGAGAACGCCAACGCGATGACCATCGTCGTGATCGGTGTGGTCCTCGTGGCGATCGTCGCGATCGCGATCTACCGCCGCTTCAGCAACAGACGCAGCGGCCGCAAGCGTCGCAAATAGGCGTTAAAGCAGCTTTTCCCGCAGATGCGTGAGCATGTCGCGGGTCATTGAATCCAGATTATAGGACGGCGTCCAGCCCCACTCTTTGCGGGCACAGACGTCGTCCATTTTGTTGGGCCAGGAGTCCGCGATGGCCTGGCGGACGGGATCTACCTCATAGCGCATCTTGAAGGTCGGGATATGCTTCCGGATGGCCTCGTAGACGCCTTCCGGGTCGAAGCTCATCGAAGCGATGTTGAAGGCGTTGCGGTGCACCAGGTAGCGCGGGTCGGCCTCCATCAGCTTGATGGCCGCCTTGATGGCGTCCGGCATATACATCATGTCAAGGTAGGTGCCGTGCGCGAGCGGGCAGACGAATTCCTCGCCCTTGACGGCTGCGTAGTAGATCTCGACGGCGTAGTCGGTGGTCCCGCCGCCGGGCAGGGTCTTGTAGGAGATCAGGCCCGGGAAGCGGACCGAACGCGTGTCCACGCCGTATTTGTGGAAGTAATAGTCGCTCAGCAGCTCGGTGGCCACCTTGGTCACGCCGTACATCGAAGTCGGGCGCTGGATGGTGTCCTGCGGCGTATTGTCGCGCGGGGTGTCCGGACCGAAGGAACCGATCGAGGAGGGGGTGAAGACGGCGCAGCGCTTCTCGCGCGCCACCTCCAGGATGTTGATCAGGCCGTTCATCTGGATGTCCCAGGCCTTGAGCGGGAGGCGTTCGGCCGTGGCGGACAGCAGGGCGGCGAGATTGTAGATCGTATCGATGTCGTATTTGTCCACGATTTCGGCGATCTGCTGGCCGTTGCAGACGTTCGCCTGTTCGGCGGGGCCGCTCTCCAGCAGGTCTCCGGTGGGGGCGGAGCCGGGAATGTAGCCGGCGACGATCCGTCCCTGGTGGTAAATCTTTCGCAATTGCATCGTCAGCTCCGAGCCGATCTGGCCGGTCGATCCGATGACGAGAACATTTTTCATGCGTGTATCAATTATGGGTTGGTTGTTTTTCAGAGCGAAGCGATGAACGCCTTCATCTCCGGTACCTTGGCGAGCGCCGCATGGAACAGCGCCACCTGGTTGCGCGTGCGCACCAGGTTGTGGTCGGGGTATTTGATTTTGTAGTAGGTGTCACCGTTGATGTAGTCCGTGAAGAAACGGACGGCCTGCATATACGGGAACAGGCAGGCGGCGTAGGGGAGGTTGTCCTTCTCCACGGGCGTCAGGAAGACGCCGGCGGACTCCAGGTAGCCGCGCGTGAAGGCCTCGAAGATATCCATCTTGAAGCGGACCTTCTCCACGGCGGGGTCGTCCTCGGCCACGGCGTTGGCCGCCGTGCGGAGGAAGTCGCCGTAGTCCGAGAAGACGAACGAGGGCATCAGCGTGTCCAGGTCGATGACGCAGAGGATGTTGCCCGCGGCGTCGAAGAGCATGTTGTTGACCTTGGTGTCGCAGTGGCAGATGCGTTTGGGGAGGATCCCTTCGCGGTACATCCGCTCCGCCTTGCACATCTCCTCCTCGTAGGGGAGCAGGTCGTCCAGGATGGCCCGGACCTCCGGCTCGGACATCCTGCCGGCGGCGTCGGCCGCCACGGCTTCGTGCAGCTGGCGCGCGCGCAGCTCCATATTGTGGAAGTCGGGGATCGTCTCGCCGAGCTTGTCGGGAATGTCGGCGAGCATCGCCTCGAACTGGCCGAAGGCCTTGCCCGCGAAATAGGAGTATTTGGGGTCTACGAGCTCGTAGGTGTAGGCATCTTTGATGAACACGGACACGCGCCAATAGGCCTGGCCGTCCGTCCAGTAGCTCTTGCCGGTCTCGCGGCAGGGGAGGAAGGTCAGGACCTTGCGGTCGATGTCGGGATCGCCGGCCAGTTTGCGGCGGATGTGGGCCGTGGCGCAGTCGATGTTGTGCTGGAGGAGGTCGACGTCCTTGAAGATGGCGTTGTTGATGCGCTGGAGGACATAATTGTCGGGGCCGTCGGTCACGACGAGCAGGGTATCGTTGATGAGACCGTTGCCGAGCGGCTTGATCTCCAGGATATCTCCCTGAATAACAAAGTGTTTTAAGATTTCTTCCATTATGCGGTCAAAAGCAGTGCGAAGTTAACCAAAAATCTCCTGATCCGCAACAAAATGAAAGCAAATGGCGGAAATCCGGGAGAATGTGACTATCTTTGTTCAAAGCAAAAAACTCAAACCACATAACTTATGTACGGAAAGTTTCAATCCTATCTGCAGCAGGAGCTGAAGGCCATCGACGAAGCCGGCCTTTACAAACGCGAAAGGACCATCTGTTCCCCGCAGGGCGCCGAAATCACCCTGGCGGACGGCAGCAAGGCCCTGAATTTCTGTGCCAACAACTACCTCGGCCTCTCGGACAACCCGCGCCTGATCGCCGCCGCCAGGAAGGCGATGGACGAGCGGGGATTCGGCATGTCCTCCGTCCGCTTCATCTGCGGCTGCCAGGACCTGCACCGCGAGCTCGAGAAGGCGATTTCCGCCTATTTCCATACGGACGACACCATCCTCTACGCGGCGTGCTTCGACGCCAACGGCGGCGTGTTCGAGCCGCTGCTGACCGCGGAAGACGCCATCATCTCGGATGCGCTCAACCACGCCTCCATCATCGACGGCGTGCGCCTCTGCAAGGCCGTCCGCTACCGCTACGCCAACGCCGACATGGCCGAGCTGGAGAAATGCCTCCAGGAGGCCCAGGCGCAGCGTTTCCGCATCATCGTGACCGACGGCGTGTTCTCGATGGACGGCAACGTCGCCCCGATGGACAAGATCTGCGCGCTGGCGGAGAAATACGACGCCCTGGTGATGGTGGACGAGAGCCACAGCGCCGGCGTCGTGGGCAAGCGCGGCCGCGGCGTGGCCGAGCTCTACGACCTCTACGGCCGCATCGACATCCACACCGGCACGCTGGGCAAGAGCTTCGGCGGCGCCGTGGGCGGCTTCACGACCGGCCGGCAGGAGATCATCGACATGCTGCGCCAGCGCAGCCGCCCGTACCTCTTCTCCAATTCGCTGCCGCCGATGATCTGCGCCGCCGGCATCGAGCTGTTCAAGATGCTGGAGGAGAGCGACGAGCTGCACGACCGCCAGCAGGAGAACGTCGCCTATTTCCGCGAGAAGATGCTCGCGGCGGGCTTCGACATCAAGCCCACGCAGAGCGCCATCTGCGCCGTGATGCTCTACGACGCGCCGCTCAGCCAGCGCTTCGCGGCCGAAATGGCCAAGGAGGGCATCTTCGTGACCGGTTTCTATTATCCCGTCGTCCCGAAGGGCCAGGCGCGCATCCGCGTGCAGCTCTCGGCCGCGCACACGCGCGGGCAACTGGACAAGGCCATCGCCGCCTTCATCAAGGTCGGCAAATCCCTGGGCGTCATCCAATAGCGTGAAGCCCACGGTCGAATACCTGGAGGAGCGCTTCGACACATTCAACGGGATGTGTTTCGGAGGCGCTCTTCCGCGTATTCCCATCAAGCTCAGCAACGCCCGCAGCTTCGTCGGGCGCCTGCAGTACCGGCCGGTGCGCGACTGGCGCGGCCGGGTCGTGCGGCGCGAAGATTTCGTGCTGCGCATCAGCACGCGTTTCGACCTGCCGGAGGCGGAGGTCGAGGACACGCTCATCCACGAAATGATCCACTACTGGATCGCGCTGGAGGGGCTGAAGGACTCCTCGACGCACGGGAAACTCTTCCGCGCGAAAATGAAAGAAATCAACGAACGGCACGGCCGGCACCTGAGCATCTCGCACAAGTCCACGCCCGAGGAGCTGGACCGCGACACACACGTCCGGGACCACTGGTTCTGCGTCTCGCAGCTCGCCGACGGCCGCACCGCGCTGACCGTCGTCGCGAAGCCCCGCATCGCCAGGATCAAACGCGCTTTCAGCTGGTCTCCGACCGTCCGCAGCCAGACCTGGTACCACAGCACCGACCCCTGGTTCAACCGCTTCCCGCGCTGCCGCACCCCCAAACTCTTCCCGGTAGAAACAGAAACGCTCCGGCTCCACCTGGTGGACGCCGAAGCGTTGGAATTCTGAGTCTGTTTCCGCTTATTTGGCAGCCTTCTGCGGATCCTTGAAGAGGAGGGCGAAGAGGATGCCGACCACCAGCGAATAGATGGCGAAAATGTACCACGCCGTGCTCCAGGAGGGCTCGGCGGCATTGTACACGAAGTGGTTCACCACGCGGCCGGCGGCCCAGGTGCCGATCGAGGCGCCGAGACCGTTGGTCATCAGCATGAAGAGGCCCTGCGCCGAAGAGCGGATGCCCTTGTCGGTGTTCTCGTTGACGAACAGCGAGCCGGAGATGTTGAAGAAGTCGAACGCCACGCCGTAGACGATGCAGCTGAGGACGAACATCCACACGCCGCTGCCGGGGTTGCCGGCGCCGAAGAAGCCGAAGCGGAACACCCAGGCGAACATCGCGATGAGCATCACCTTCTTGATGCCGAATTTCTTCATGAAGAACGGGATCAGCAGGATGCAGAGGGTCTCGGACACCTGGCTCAGGGAGATCAGCGCGTTGGCGTTGTTGGCGCCCCAGGCGTTGGCGTAAGCGGGATTGTCCTGGAAGGAGGTGATGAAGGTGTTGGCGTAGCCGTTGGTGATCTGCAGGGAAGCGCCGAGCAGCATCGAGAAGATGAAGAACACGGCGAACTGGCGGTCCTTGAAGAGGCGGAAGGCCGACAGGCCCGTGGCCTCGGCGAAGGACTGCGTGCCCGCAGCCTTGGGCTTGCAAGGGCAGTCGGGCAGGGTCAGCGCATAGCCGCAGAGGACCAGGCTGAGGATGCCGGACACGAAGAACTGGTTGTAGGTGTGCTGGAACTGCACGCCGTCAGCCCCCTTGACGAAGTTGACGAAGAGCATCGTGAGGATGAAGCCGATGGTGCCGAACACGCGGATCGGCGGGAAGGCCTTGACCGGGTCCTTGCCGTTCTTCTCCAGGGCGTTGTAGGCCACGGAGTTGGAGATGGCGATGGTCGGCATGAAGAAGGCGATGCTCAGGGTATAGAGCGCGTAGAACGTGCCGAACTGGATGTTTGCGCCGGCGCTCATCGCATACCAGCCGGCGGCGAGCATCGACAGGCCGGCGACGCCCTGGCAGAGGGACAGGACCTTCTGCGCCGGGATCCATTTGTCGGCGACGATGCCCATCAGGGCAGGCATGAAGATGGAGACGAAGCCCTGCGTGGCGAAGAAGAGCCAGATCTGCGGGCCGAAGCCGGAGCGGGCGAGGAAGCTGCCCATAGAAGTCAGGTAGGCGCCCCAGGCTGCGAACTCCAGGAAATTCATCAGGATCAGCCGGAAGCTGATGTTGGATTTGCTCATATCAGGTCGGTTTATTAGTCGTTGTGGTGACAAAAATACAAGTTTTTCGCCGGATTTCACTATCTTTGAAAGATGAAATTTACGAAGACAGCGGCCGATCCGCATTCCTCCGCCCGCGCGGGCGTGCTCGAGACGGACCACGGCCTGATCCATACCCCTATATTCATGCCCGTCGGGACCGTCGGTTCCGTCAAAGGTGTCTATCACCGCGACCTGCGCGAAGACATCCGCGCGGAGATCATCCTCGGCAACACCTACCACCTCTACCTCCGGCCCGGCCTGGACACGCTCCGCGCCGCCGGCGGCTTGCACAAGTTCGAGAACTGGGACCGTCCCATCCTCACGGACAGCGGGGGATTCCAGGTGTTCTCGCTGAGCCCGATCCGCAAGCTCACGGCCGAGGGCTGCACCTTCCGGAGCCACATCGACGGCTCCAAGCATTGCTTCACCCCCGAAAACAACGTCGACACGCAGCGCATCATCGGCGCCGACATCATGATGGCGCTCGACGAATGCTGCCCGGGCGACGCCGACCACGCCTATGCGCGCAAGAGCCTCGACCTGACCAAGAGCTGGCTCGAGCGCTACGCGAAGCGTTTCCGCGAAACGGATCCGCTCTACGGCTATAACCAGTGTTTCTTCCCGATCGTCCAGGGCTGCGTCTATCCCGACCTGCGCCGCGAGGCGGTGGACCACGCCGTCCAGTTCGACGCGGACGGCTACGCCATCGGCGGCCTGGCCGTGGGCGAGCCCACGGAAAAGATGTACGAGATGCTGGAGCTGGTCTGCCCGCTGCTGCCGGACGACCGCCCGCGCTACCTGATGGGCGTCGGCACGCCCGCCAACCTCCTGGAGGGAATCGCCCGCGGCGTGGATATGTTCGACTGCGTGATGCCCACGCGCAACGGCCGCAACGGCATGCTCTTCACCTGGCAGGGCATCATCAACATGCGCAACGCCAAGTGGGCGCAGGATTTCACCGAAATCGACCCGGACGGCACTTCTTTTGTGGACCACACCTACACCCGCGCCTACCTGCACCACCTGTTCGTAGCCGGCGAGATGTTCGCGGCGATGCTCGCCAGCGAGCACAACCTCGCCTTCTACCTGGACGTGGTCCGGCAGGCCCGCGCGCACATCGAGGCCGGCGACTTCGCCGCCTGGAAGGAAAGCGCCGTGGAGCGCATCACCAGAAGGATCTAGGATGTTCGAGAAGATCACGAAAATAGACTGGTACATCGCGAAGAAGTTCATCTCGACCTTCTTCCTGTCGATGCTGCTCATCATCGTCGTGGTCATCATCTTCGACCTGTCCGAGAAGATCGACTACTTCGTCAAGAACGAGGCGCCGCTCAAGGCCATCATCTTCGACTACTACTGCAACTACCTGCCGTACCTGGTCAATATGTTCTCGGCGCTGTTCGTCTTCATCACGGTAATCTTCTTCACTTCCCGCATGGCGGCGAATTCCGAGATCATCGCCATCCTGTCCTGCGGCGTGAGCTTCCACCGGATGATGATCCCGTACATCGCCTCCGCGACCCTCATCGCGCTGCTTTCGCTGGGGCTCAACCTCTACGTCATCCCGCATTCCAACGCCACGCGCATCGAGTTCGAGGCGAAATACATCAAACGGCACAACAACTACAACCTGCGCAACATCCACTACCAGATCTCGCCGGGCAAGTTCGTCTATATCGAGTCCTTCAGCCGCTGGAACAACACGGCCTACAAGTTCACCATCGAGGATATGGACGGCCACCGGCTGGTGCGCAAGGTCAGCGCCGAGAGCGCGGCCTGGGACAGCACGATGGACGGCTGGCAGATGCGCAAGGTGCTCATCCGCGACTACAGCACCGGGCTCAAGGACGACATCAGCTTCCGCGAGCAGGTGGACACGGTCATCGCCCTCAAGCTCAAGGACCTCTTCAACAACGAGAAGACGGTCGAGACCCTGGCCATCAACCCGCTCAACGAACTGATCCGGACGCAGAAGATGCGCGGCGACGCCAACGTGATGTACGCCCGCATCGAGAAGCAGCGCCGCCTGACGATGCCGTTCTCGGCCGTCATCCTGACCATCATCGGCGTGTCGCTGTCCGCGCGCAAGCGGCGCGGCGGCATCGGCTGGAACATCGGTATCGGCATCGGCCTGGCCTTCTCCTACATCTTCTTCCTGCGGATGAGCGAGATGTTCGTCTACACCGACACGCTTCCGCCGGGCATCGCCCTGTGGCTGCCGAACCTGCTGTTCACGGTCGTGGCGTATTTCCTGTACAAGCGAGCTTGCAAATAAGAATATGAAAGTGAAAGTGATCAACAAGAGTTCCAATCCGCTGCCGGCGTATGCGACGCCGCTCGCAGCCGGACTGGACGTCCGCGCGGACAATGCGGAACCCATCGTGCTCAAGCCCCTGGAGCGGACGATGGTCCCGACGGGGCTCTATCTGGAGATTCCGGCGGGCTACGAGGTGCAGGTGCGCCCGCGCAGCGGCCTGGCCGCCAAGCGCGGCGTGACGGTGCTCAACGCGCCCGGCACCATCGACGCGGACTACCGCGGCGAGGTGTGCGTCATCCTCGTCAACCTGGGCGCGGAGCCGTTCGTCATCGAACGCGGCGAGCGCATCGCCCAGCTCGTGCTCGCGCGCCACGAGGTCATCGAGTGGGAAGAGAGCGAAGAGCTGGCCGCCTCCGAGCGGGGCGCCGGCGGATTCGGCAGCACGGGCGTGAAATAGCATTCTCTTATGGAAGAACTGTATCGGAAATACCTGGCCTGCGGCGGCCGCGTGACCACCGACAGCCGCGCCGTGCGCGGGGGAGAGGTCTTTTTCGCCCTGCGGGGCGAGAATTTCGACGGCAACGACTACGCCGTCAAGGCGCTGGAGAGCGGCGCAGCCTGGGCGGTCGTCAACGACGACGCCGCGCTGCCCGCGGACGCGCGCTTCATCCGCGTACCCGACCCGCTGCAGACGCTGCGCGACCTGGCCATCTGGCACCGCACGCACGTGCGGGACGGCAAGCTGCCCGTGCTCGGCCTGACCGGCACCAACGGCAAGACCACCACCAAGAACCTCATCGCGGCCGTGCTCGCGAAGAAATACCGCGTGACCGCCACGCAGGGCAATCTCAACAACGACATCGGCGTGCCGCTGTCGCTGCTGTCCATCACCCCGGACACGGAGATCGCCGTCATCGAGATGGGCGCCAACCACCCCGACGACATCGCCAAGCTGGTCAAGGTGAGCCAGCCCGACTACGGCCTGATCACCAACGTCGGCCGGGCCCACCTGTTGGGCTTCGGCTCCTTCGAGGGCGTCAAGGCCGCCAAGGGCGAGCTCTACAAGTGGCTCGGCAGCCACCGCGGCTCGGTCATCTTCCTCAATGAGGACGACGCCGACCTGCGGGAGATGGCCGCCCAGCAGCCCTGCCACACCTTCGGCTACGGCATCGCCGCGCAGGGCGCCGAGATCCTCCCGGCCACGCCGGAGGAGCCGTTCCTGCGCATCCGGATGGGGGAGGAGATCATTCCGACCCAGCTGGTCGGCGCCTACAACGCCACCAACGTGCTCGCCGCCCTGGCGGTGGGCGAGTATTTCGGCGTGCCCCGCGCCGACGCCGTGGCGGCCATCGCCGCCTTCGCGCCGGACAACAACCGCTCGCAGATGGTGCGCACGCAGGCCAACACCCTGATTGTCGACGCCTACAACGCCAACCCGTCCTCGATGCGCGCCGCACTGGACAATTTCCGCCACGTGCAGGCGCCGCGCAAGCTCGCCCTGCTGGGCGATATGCGCGAGCTGGGCGAGGAGTCGCTCGCCGAGCACCAGAAGGTGGTGCGGCAGCTGCGCGGCGACGGCCTCGCGGCCTGCCTGGTCGGCGAGGAGTTCCGCCGCGCGCTGGAGAGCCTGGAGCCCGGCGACGAACCCTGGTTCGCCGATTCCGCGGCCCTGGCGGCCCACCTCGCGGAACACCCCGTCCGCGACGCCGTGGTCCTCGTCAAAGGCTCCCGCGGCATCCAGATGGAAAAGGTGCTGCCCGTTTTGTGAGCCGCATCTAATTGACCATCAATATCATAACAAACTATTATACCCTCTCGTGAATTCAAGCACGAAATGCAACTTTCTCGTCAATCTGGGTTAATGTTTTAAAAAGTTCAATTGGTGTTGAATACCCTAAGCGTTTCCTAGGTCGGTTGTTTATCTTTGTTTGTATGCAGGTCAGATCTTCATCAGAGTAGTCATCGAAGTCTCGTCTCTTGGGGATGTATTGCCGAATCAGACCGTTTGTGTTTTCGTTCGTTCCTCTCTCCCATGAGTGATAGGGCTTGGCGAAGTAGAATTTAGCGCCGAGGCAAGCGGCAATTCTTTCGTGTTGCGCGAACTGTCTCCCGTTATCAGCGGTAATGGTCTTCACATATCCTTCTCGGGCTATTGGAGAAAGGATGCTTATCAACTTGTCGGCAGCTTCCTGGGCTGTAGGCTGCTTGAGTCGCGCCATAAAAAGCAATCCCGCTTTCCTCTCCACGACGGTAAGTATATGCTGCCGATGCGTGGCGCCCACTATCGTATCTACCTCAAAGTCCCCGAAGCGGGACCGCCCGTCAACGATAGCAGGCCTTTCAGATATATCCACGGCGTTGGGAATCAGGCTTCTGCTATTGTTGACAGAGCCCCGTTTTGTATACTTCCTTCCTTGATGTCTCAGTGACATATACAGCGTCCCTCCATGACGTTTGTCCGTCCATATCCATTTGTAAAGTGTCTCGTGAGAGCACATCCTGATACCGTGGAGCCGGCAATAGCCGACCACCTGTTCCGGACTGTACTGTTCTTCCGTGATGAGCCGTCTGGCGGTCTCGAATACCGATAGAGGGGTCGACTTTTTGAAGTTACTCGAGCGAATCCGGCATCTCTGCTCTGCTTTCCGCTGTGCGTACGACGGGTAATATGTACTCGTCCCCAGATACCCGTTACGTTTCAGTTCCCTTGTAATGGTCGATTTGTGTACACCCACGATCACCGCAATCTCTGTTTTCGTGTGATGTGCACGTACTAAGGCTGAAATTTCATACCTTTGTCCCTCGGATAAATGCTTCATCTTGTCTGATATTTGGCGATTGACGATGAAGATAGTAAGCTTTTCCGTGGGAGACAAGACCTGGTTCTTGTCTCCTTTTCTTTTCCAACTTACTATTCCGCCTTTTTATCAGTTGTTGCATTTAGATTTTGAATTCAAGC
>Ga0310786_10001939_pt1 | contig 32623 bp, 25 predicted proteins | sample AusTroGonzalo_MG_FD_203881 | JGI IMG/M metagenome (GOLD analysis project Ga0310786, IMG submission 203881) | Bovine rumen microbial communities from tropical cattle in Woodstock, Queensland, Australia - Gonzalo_03 (v2) (version 2) | ecosystem: Host-associated > Mammals > Digestive system >...
GGTACACGCTGTAATAAGTCTTGAAAACGGTACGTTTTACGTTGAGGACAAGGACTCTGCCAACGGTACCTTCCTCAACAGCTATTCCGAGAACGGTGAGCGTATAATCAAGGAAAAGCTTACAAGCGGCGATGTTATATATATATGCGATATCCCCTTTGTGTTCAGTGTGAACGATACCGACTCTGCTACGGTAATTATAGGAGATAAGGGAGCAGAGTCGAAAAAAGCTCCTCAGCAGAAGGCTAATATGAAAAAGCTTGCATATATCATTAATTCCTCCAGCAAGGAAAGGATACCTGTTTTTGTATATCCCTTTACCTGTGCGGAGCTTTCGGGCATGATAGTCGGACGTGACAATACAAAGAACAGACACAGCATTTTTATCGAAAATATCTCATGCCAGTCCCTGAGCGTTGAGGGGGACGAGGTAGCCGTAGGCGACAGGATAAGCGTCTTTTCGGGCTGTAATTTCCTGTATCACGGTATTGGCTATACATTCTTTGAAGAAAGCTGACGGTGAGGCAGCATGGAATACTTTTTTTCTTACGTGACTACCGAGGGGGCTGTAAGAAAGGTAAATCAGGATTCCCTTTTTATTTCCGAAGCCGAATATGACGGCGAGAAGATATTCTTCGGAGCTGTCTGCGACGGAGTCGGCGGTCTTTCCGCAGGTGAAAAGGCAAGCGGCTATGTATGCAAGCGTATAAATGAATGGTTTGCAGATGATTTTGCGGAGCTTATGAGAAATTCCGCTTCTATACTTAAAATTAGAGAGTCTCTCGATGACCGTCTTCACGAGCTTAATGAGCGCATAAATGACTATGCGGACAGACATTCCTCGGATATGGCGACTACCTTTACGGCTGTGCTCATTATCCCAAAATTCGGTAATATGCTTACTGCTCATGTGGGTGATACCCGTCTTTACAGGATAACCAATGATGAGATAGAGGTGATGACCTCAGATCACTCCGTTGTGGCTCAGGAGGTAAGGGACGGCATAATTACTCAGGAAATGGCTGAAAAAGATCCGAGACAGAACCAGCTCACAAACTGCATCGGCGCAGGTCTTGATGATACCTCTTACGATTACAGTATATCCCCCTACAGCAAGGGCGAGGTCTATATGCTCTGCTCTGACGGCTTCAGGAAAAAAATATCATCTGAGGAGATACAAAAGGCACTTAGTCCATCTGCAAATAAAGACGAGAAAACTATGAAATCAAATCTCGAAAGGCTGAAGGATCAGGTCATCAAGCGCGGTGAAAAAGACAATATCACAGCCCTTATGGTAAAACTCTGCTGAAAGCGAGGAGATCTATTTGCTAAATAAAGGCTTTGTCCTTGAAAACAGATACAAGATCGTAAATGTAGCAGGAAAAGGCGGTACATCTGTAGTTTATCGTGCTGTCGATCTGAAAGCAAATAATGCCCAGCGTGCTGTGAAGGAGGTAATGAAAACCAACGGAACAGACGCTTACAATGCAAGGCAGGAGTCTCTGCTTATCAAGGAATTCTATGAAAAGGACGCTAAGAACTCCTTTTTCCCGAATATAATCGAGATCATCGACAACGATCCCGATGCACTTTATATAGTTCAGGACTATATCAACGGAGTCTCTATGGAAAAACTCCTTGCATACGGTCCCTTCCGTCATAAGACCATGCTCAGGTATTCCAAGGATATCTGCCGGGTTATGTCATTTATTCACAAGTGCGGTCTTATACACAGTGATATGAAGCCCGATAATATCATGGTCGTAAGAAATGAGGAGGACTTTGAGAACTCACGCCGACCTGATAAGTTCGGACGGCTCAAATTCATTGATTTCGGTTCTGTTATCGAAAGACGAAGCGGTGCATTTGCCTATACGCCAGCTTACGCTTCTCCCGAGCAGTTCTATGAGCAGGAGCTTGACGAGCAGACCGATATCTTCAACATAGGTGCTACAATGTACCATATGCTCACAGGAAAAAAGCCCAAGAACGTTTCCGTGAACGGTGAGTTCGTAAGCTCTGCGGAGCGTTTTGTTTTCGACAAGGGCACTAATGCAGGTCTTGTGAGGATAATCCGCAAGTGTGTCAACGAGGATAAGTCAAAGAGATACCGCTCATGCGATGAGCTTTACGAGGAGCTTGAAAGGACGGACAATCATACATATCTTCGTGCTACAAGCATAGTTGCGGGACTTGCGGTGCTTTGCCTTGGTATATCACTGTTTGCTAATATAATGGCGAACAAGAGCAGGAGCGAGGATTTCAACAAGCTTGTGGAAAGGGCTGAGAATACAGGAGAATATTCCGCAAGGTCGGAAGCATTTGAGGACGTTATAGAAGCCGATGGCTCCTATGCGGACGCTTACCTGAAGCTTATCGAGCTTTACAAGAATGATATGGTATTCGATGCGAAGGAAGCAGAACAGATACTTGCCCTTATCAATGAGAATATAAATCAGCTCAGGGAAGAGCCGCGGTATGAGGAGATCGCTTATGAGCTCGGTATACTTTACTGGTATTACTATTTCTACGGAAATGAGGGCGATGCCTCGGAGCAGAATGGCAGCATATCGGGCAAGATAGCCTCGGTAAAGTGGTTCAAAGAGGCTCAGACATCAGATTTCAAGCGCAGCGAGCCTGACAAATTCGAGATAGCACAGGTGTACTGCACTATCGGTGATTTCTATTCACAGACTCAGAAAAAGGAGAATGAGCTGCTCAAAAAGAACTATTCCGAGGATCTGTGGAAGAGCATGAACGATCTGAACAAGCTGGTCGAGGAGGCTAATGCAGGCTCTGAGATAATAATCCTCGAAACATACAAGACTCTTATAAACCTGGAAAATTCAAATATGAGCGACTTTGCCAAGTCAGGCATAACATATAAGGAACAGAAGGCTTTTCTTGAGGATATCAAAGTAAAGACCGAAAAGCTCAATGCTGCTGATGACTCGGCTGCGGAAGCAAAGGAGTATATCCTGAATTTCTATGACGGAGTTATCGAGAGCATAAACGGTTCCGAATAAGCGGAGGTGGGATATGAATTCTTTTGAGTGGCAGATTATCTCTCAGATATTCCTTGGGATAGGTATAGTCCTTCTGCTTACGGCTGTTATGCTGGCGGCAAGATTTAAGGTCATCTCAAATACGGTATCCGAGATAAGATCAAAGAACAGTCCCGCAGAGCCTGCGGAAAAGGTACATTCTGCGGCAATGAGCATAAGGACATTTAACGATAACACAGATGGCCTCGGCAGCCTTGATGATGAGATAGAAAGCGGCAATATAACCGTTGTCGTGGGAAAGAAGAAAAAGGAAGAGGTCAGTGATACCATTGTTGTGAACAAAGGCAAGGATAAGAAGAACGATTTCAGGATAATCAGGAATATTATCGTCATTAACGCCGATCCCGATGTTATTGACGAGCGTGGGAGAACTAAATGAAGCTTGTAAACTCTATCATAAATCTCGCTGCTGCTGCGGCTTTGCTGCCTGCCTGCGTTTGTGTATACGCTCAGGCTGACTATGAAGCTCCTTCGGATATTGAAGTGAGCGTGGGCAGCTATGAAATAGACAGGTCTCAGCTCGGCGGAGATACCCTTGTGGAGATACCAATATATATCAATAATAACTGCGGCTTTGTTTCTCTTAATGTATTGTTTGAGCTGGACAGCAGACTCAGCTTTGCAGGCGATTACGAGGCGGCAGCAAGAGCAAAAAAGCTTTCGGGAGTCAATATCTACAGATGCTATGATTCGGGAAATGCAGTTTCTACCTGCTTTGAGGCATCCGGCAGGAGCAGATTTTCCGATAATGGAGAGATAGGTGTCCTGAGAGTCAATATACCTGCAAATACTCCTGCGGGCGAATACGGTATATCAATGCCCGACAGCGCAGGAGATTTTGAGGTAATGATATTCACACATAACAGCGATGACGCTTTGTTCGGAAGAGAGTGCTTTTCAGCTCTTAACGGCGGAAGTATAATCGTTACGGACAAAAGTCGGGAAGGGACAGCAGATCATTCCGACAGCGGCGGTAATGAAGAAGCAGACAATATTCAGCAGCCTGAGCCCGAAGCGGATGGTTCGTCAGACAAGGCGGCTGATGCGAATGACGCGGAAAAAAGCACTTCAACGACAGCTTCTTCAACGAGCACTGTTACTAAAACTACATCAACTGTAAGATCAACAATCAGCTCTGAATCTTCAGAGACAAAAACAACTGCTTCAGTCACCTCGGTCACGGAGACAAATACTTCAGGCGATGAGAAGCACGATCTTAAAAAAGGGAAAAACAGAAATATGCTTGCTCCCATAATTGCAGCTTCATTGCTGTTAATTGGAGCGGCAGTGGCTTTTGTTGTTAAAAAGGGAGGAAGATCAAAGTGAATAACGGTATCTTTGATTTTAAAAAGAAAATAGCTTTTACGGCAGCTCTCGTTTTTGTTGCTCATTCCTTCGGCAATCTGCCTGCCTCGGCAGCTACAGCTCCTATCGGTACTATGAATACCGATACTGTTGAGGTGCCCGATGGCGATGGTGATGAAGCGCAGGACAATGGAGAGAATACAGAAGCTGACGCTGTTGAAACTACAACTTCGACTACATCTGCAACAACAACTACTACCACAACGACAACAACAACTACTACAACTTCAACAACTACAACGACAACTACTACTCAGCAGACCACGGATACTTTTAATGTTACTGTAAACGGAGGTATCCCCGAGCAGGATTTCTATATTCTTGCGGCAAGAGTATTTGCAGGTAAAAATCCTGCCTGCGGTTATAACGGTGTAAACGGAGGTACTATAACCGTAAACAGTGGTGCTGTTCCGTCTGACAGCAAAATAAGTCTGGATAATACGGAATACAGAAGAAGCTCTGCAAGCGGGACTTCTCTTGTGTATGATGCTTATTACAAGATAGACGGAGCGGAAAGTATTGAAAATGTGGCTGTTTCGGGCATACCTGAGGACAGCTTCTGCAAATACGGTTCAAAGATAACTTTTAAGCCCGATGATGAATATACTCTTATCGGAAGTGCTGATGAGAAAACAATAACTGTCGAGGGACCTATTGCATTCAGATACGAAAAAGGTGAAAACGATGATAACAGGATTATCTTTGAGGGAGCAAGCTATATCGTTGCGCCAAGAATGTTCAGCATTTCAGTTTCCCCGGCTTATAAGGTCTACAAAGGAGAGAATGTCACAAATGAGAGGACATTCCGCTGGAAGGACATAAATGATCTGAGGATAGAGGCTAAGGACAAGCAGGCTCTGTCAATAAATGACGGTAATATATCTCAGGATTTCAAGGTAGAGGACGACATCTTCAAAATGAGCGATCTCCTTACCTTTGAGCAGTTCAGATACAGTAATGATGCCAATTTTGTTATTACGGGCGTAAACTGGAAGGTAAGCGTAAAGAGCAGATTCGAGGGTGCGGACGACAGGGAGATAACACGCTCGTTCCATGTTGAAAAGGGAAATGATAATAGTTATTTCTTCCGTGTTCCTTATCTTGAACTGGGCAACTATTATCTTGACGGCTACACCTATGGTGAGTACAAGGATGCAGATCTGAGAAAAATGGTTGCGGATATAGGCTCCGATACAAAGCCGGTGGGCTACTGTAAGATCCCGTATATTCCAGGTAAGGACAATATCGAGCTGAATTACAAGAAATTCACGAAGTTCGGAAGCTATACCTTTGCGCCTTCTCAGGATATATCCCACAGAAGCGGCAATTGCTTCTCTCTTGACAGCTCGGTGCCTCGAAAGACACTTATGTCTTTCCCTGCTTCCTTTGACAGCGGCCTGATAACCTATGAATACTTCGTCGGCTCGGATTTTTCGGGCTTGAAAAACTCAAAGGACGTAATACAGGCAGATAACAGAAAATTTGAAGTTAATATGACTGTCATAAAAAATCCCGTATTTATCCTTGTAAAGAATGTTATAAAGGATTCTGACGGACTGGAAAGCGGTCTTGATGACAGCATCTGCTTCTACAACGATAAGAATGCTCCTACGGTTTTGGCTGCGGAGGAGCAGGACGAAAATAAATGGTACGGCAAAAACGGTGCGGAATTTACTCTTGATATCCACGACAGAGAGGAGTGTCCGATACCTGAGAATGATACACTGTTCTATGAGGAAAAGGAAATACGCGATGTATACGAGAAGTTTATAAATGCTCCTACCGAGAACAAGCAGGAGATAGCTTCCGTAATTGTCGGCGATTACAGATTTGACAGGCCTGAGGGCGGCTGGAGCAATATATCAGCAATTAAAGGCGATATTGAAAACAATGCAGTCAGGGCTGCGGAAAGAGCTCTTGTTGAGCTTCTCAGTGAAACAGAGCTTTCAGAGGTTGATCCTTTAAAATATGCCGATCAGGGCGACAGCTACAGCTATTATAAGAGGATTATCAAGGATGGTGTTTGTGATGAACTGAAGGCATACTATTCCTCTAAGCTGAAAGTGCTTGAACAGAACGAGGATGCTGCCGAGGAGGCTGCGGAAATAAGTATTGCAGCTGCCAAGCTTGAAAGCTGTGTCAATACTTATGAAAGGGCTAAGAATAATGCTGAGAATACACATAAGACCGTGCCCTCGCTTACATTCGATACGGAAACTCAGAGCTTCAAGGTTACACTCAAGCCGGCAGAAGGCTATGCTGACACCATTATAAGGGATACAGTCAATGTCTATGCTGTTGATAACAGCGGTAATTCGGGCATGGACACTGAAAAGATGTACACTGTCAATGTGCGTATAGACTGTGCTCCTCCTGTATTTAACGGCAGCTCCTTTGAGATAAAAGGTGCAGAAAAAATTGACGGAGCAGACGGCTCGATAAATTATGTTGTAAAGGAAGGTACTGTCATAAGAGCTGCTGTGAATGATATTTTCGGCGGTGAAGAGGGTTCTGGCTTAAAAAGTGCAGAGTGGTATATCGGTGATAACAGCGATCTTACAAAGCCTATGTGGCGCGATAATGAGAACGAAGGCTTTTGGACTATCATAAACGATGATGATATAAAAGGCAAAAATATCAAGAGCTTTTTCAGTGTAAAGGCTACAGATAATGTGGGCAACAGCTCTGTTCTCAGGTCGGATAATACCGATAAGAAGGTCAATTTAATATTCGATACTGCAAGACCCTTGAGCAGTATCGTTGATAACTCCGATGCTTCAAAGGTGCATCGTCAGGAGATATGGAACGGCGAAGAGACCATTGTGAAAAAATGGTACAGCAGTTATGAGGATATAAAGCTCAGTATATTTGCTGCTGATGTCAATCCCGATAAATGCTCCGGTATACGTCAGCTTGATATCGAAATAAACGGTTATGACTGCCTTGCATTAATCTCGGGAGACAATATTGATCCTGAGCTCCTGAAGGAAGGAAAGTATTACATTGCTTTTGAAAAAGGCGCAAATGAGGACTGCTTTGATGTTTACCTCAGATGTACCGCTGACAGCGAATACAATGTAAGGATATGCAGTAATCTGTACAGACTCGGCAGAGAAGAGGACGGAAGTTACGATAACAGTCCCGAAAGCGGCAGTATTCATGTTAAATTCTCTGCAAAGGACAATGCATGGCTCGATAGCTCCGTAACTGAGGAAAGAGTATATGTTGACCTTGATACTCCTGTTATTGCGGGAGCGTATATAAACGGCACTGATATTCTACGCGGAGAAAGAGATTTCAGGTTTGAGGCCTTCTCAGACAGTCAGACAGCAATAAGAGTAAGAGTAGATGACAAGATGCCAAGCTCGGGCATTTCAGAGGTAAAGGCTGATCTTGTCGATAAGGACGGAAATCTTGTTTTAAGCAATGTAAAGGCTCAGAAATCAGGTAATGAGTGGGAGCTGAGAGTTCCTGAAAACTTCAAGGGCTTTGCAAAGCTGATATCCGTGGATAGTGTGGGCAGGACTGCTGTTATTGCCGAAACACTCGGTATCGTTACTGAAACAGGTGGCAAGCATTCCGAGGAGGAGCATATTTTCATAAAGCTGCCTGAAACTAAATATACTGACAGAAACGGTCTGCCTCTTTATAATACCGAGGTACATGCTCAGCTTACGGTAAGGGATACCTTCTCGGGAATTGCTGATGTGTTTACAAGTGTTTCGGGATCAGAAGAAACAAGTCTCGGTATAAACAGGAACGGTGATCCTGAGGATACCGATGCAGAATCTTGGAACATATCCGATGACAAGAAAGAGAACAATCTTGTTACCGAAGTTACAAGAGATCTGGTTTTATCGCAGAATTCAAACAGAAACAGAGTCACTGTCAGAATGAACGATAATGCTGGCAATCCGAATTATGAGGATTCTGTATGGGAAGAGTTCAGCATAGATACGGTCAAGCCTGTTATCAATGTTGCATTTACCGATGGAAGCGGCTCGGCTGATAATGAATTCAAGAATATATTCAGGTCGGGAAGAAGAGCTTCTGTAACCGTTACAGAGCGTAATTTTGACCCTTCGCGTACTGAGATCATGCTCAACGGAGTCAATCAGTCAGTCACATGGAGTCTGGCAGGAGGCGTTGAGGGGACAGATACAGCTCAATACCGTGCGGAGCTGCCTATTGATAAGGACGGTACCTACAAGCTTTCTGTAAGATGCAGGGATATGGGCGATCTTAGTGCAGAACCATATGATTCGGGAGAATTCATTATCGACGGTACTGCACCTGTGCTGAGTGTTGGCTTTGATAAGGGTGCTTCAAATCAGCATTACTTCAATGATACCGTTACTGCTACACTGAGGATATCAGAGGCTAATTTTGACCCTAACAGAATAAATATATCGGGTACCTATGACAACAAAGCAGACGGCTTCCCGAAGGCATCAGGCTGGGTCAAGAGCGGAAATGATTACGTTTCTACTGTTAAATTTGAAAAGAACGGCGATTACGAGATCATCGTATCCGGAAGCGACAAGGCAGGAAATCCGCTTGAGACATACAGGAAGGAGTTTTCTGTCGATACCAAGAAGCCGACTATCGGTTTCAGTGATATCAGCAGATCGAATAACGGCAAGGAAATACGTCCGAGCATACGTTTCGATGATGTCAATATCAACAAGGATACCATAAAGGTAGAGCTTCAGGGTGCAAACAGAGGCAAGGTCACGGACGTTCGCGGTGAGCTTACCGAAAAGAACGGCGGATATGAATATATTTTCGATAATATCCCGAATAAGGCTGAGTATGATGATATCTATACCATAAAGGCGACAGCTGAGGATAATGCTTCAAATAAGATAGAAAAGAAATTTACTTTTTCTGTCAACAGATTTGGTTCAACATTTACTCTCAGCAGTGATACCGCAGCTCTTAACGGCGCATATCTCTCAAAGCCAAAGGACGTTATAATCACAGAATACAATGCGGATAAGCACGCAAAGGAGCACAGCGTTTTCATTACTAAGGATTCGGAAATGGCCGAGCTTAAAGAAGGTCTGGATTATATTGTTGATGTTAACGGCGGTATAGATGAATGGTCAAGATATACATATACTATCTTTTCACGCAATTTCGATAATGATGCAAGATACACTGTATCTATCCATTCTTATGATGAAGCAGGCAACATAAATATCAGCGACTCGGATAAGAAAAATGCAGAGGTAGCTTTCTGTGTCGATAAGACAAAGCCGCTATGCATACCGATAAATATTGCAGACAACAGGACCTACAGAGGCGAGAGCTATACTGCAAGAATATCTGTTTCGGATAATATCGTACTCAAGAATATCCGTGTTTATGTTGACGGTCTGCCTGTAAATACACGGCTTAATGATGATGAGTGTTCGTTCAATATCTCAAATTCCAGCAGTGCCCGTGAGGTATGTGTCGTACTTACGGATATGGCGGGAAATGAGGAGGAATATTATTATAAGAATATACTCGTTACCACCAATATTTTCAGGCTTCTTTTCCGTAAGACATGGTTCAAGGTAACAGCGGGTGTGGTACTGCTGCTTGCAGGTGCTGCTGCTGTGTTCATAAGAAAGAGAAAGAAAAGGTTACTTTAAAATGATCTCATAAACGAAAATCGGTCACAACTTTATGCTGTGACCGATTTTTCTATAAGAAGCTTTCTCATCATTATCATATCAAAGATATTTATAGTTCCGTCTGCCATAAGGTCTCCTGCGCTGCTGTCAGCAAGCTCGCCTTTCCCGAGAAGCCATTTCTGCATAGTTACAAGATCCGCGATATCAAAGGAGTTATCGGAATTAACATCACCTTTAATATTTTTATGTGAAAACGGGTATTCAGGTTCCCCGAGCACATTCAGCAGATCGCTTGCGGCTTTTATCTTTCCTGTATTGTCAAGACTGTCATATGCGTAACTCACATTGTAATACGGTATACAGTAGTCATAGTCGTTTTCACGGTAATAAAGACATATATCATCTCTGTATTCAGTTGGAATATTAGGATCCCAGAGTATGATGCGGCGGTCGTAGTCCTTGCCGTTCCATTTCCATTTGCCCGATTCTATTCCGCAGCCTGCACAGGTATGTCCTCCATCGCCTGTATCGAATGAAAACAGGAAAGGCTTTCCCTCTTTCTGTGCCTGCCAGCCGAGGGATATTATCTGATCAAAATAGTCAAGCTCATATATACCCGCGTGTTTCTCGAGCTTTTGTGCAGCTTCTGTATATTGAAGAAAATGATAATAATTGATGACGGACAATACATCGGGTGAAGCTTTGATCTCGCTGAGTGTTTCAGCCCCCTCCATTATGTCAGATACTGATAGCATAGCGTTTTTTACAAGAAGTACAGTCAGTACCAAGCCGTAGCATGAGCCCTCCCACGGATCATCAAAGGTCTGATATTGTAACGGCAGCTGTTCTTTCAGCTGAGTAAGTGCAGTATCAGTAAAGCAGTATGTATCACCGAAGAATTCCTTATCGTTGGATATCTGCCATGTATCGGCAGAAAGGTCAAGAGCATAGCTTCCTTTTTCAGGTGGTATGTCAGGTGAGGAAAAGCATGGAATAAGCAGCTTTTCTGCTAAAGGATTTGTTGAATAGATACGTCTGGGCGTGCAGTTAAGGAAAGGTGTGTCCTCGATGACTTTGACTGAATTTGGTATTGTAAGTGACTGCATACGTACACGGTTAAGAAAGGCTTTTGAGCCGATAGTTTTTACCGTATCCGGCATCACGGCATTGACATCATCGCCTACATAGCTTACGAGCCTACCATTTGAAAGAATTAGCCAGCCTCCGTTTTTTTTCTTGAGAGAGTAGATAAAAGGTGTGTTTGAAAAGGAATTGATCGCTACATCGGTCAAGGATTCGGGCAGATTTATCTCTTCAAGCATAGTGCCTGAAAATGCGAGGTTTCCTATCTTTTTTACGGTATCAGACAGTGTTGCTTTAGTAAGCTTTTGCGAGAAATAAAAGGCACTTTCGTTGATCTCTGTTACGCCATATGGTATATCTATTTCGGTCAGGTCTGTGTATGCAAATGCCAAGTAACCGATAGATTTTAGGTTTTTTGGCAATTTTATTTCCTGAAGAGGTGTTTTTTGAAAGGTGTAATCCTCTATTGCTGTGACTGAATCTGGAATAGATATGCTTTTAAGCTTTGTGCCGGCAAACGCAGCTTGACCTATAGTCTCCAATCCATCAGGAAGCTCTATTTCCGTTATATCTTTGCCGTTAAAAGCATAGGAATCAATTATTTTGACTGTATCCGGAAGTGTTACTCGGCTGAGCTGTTTATTATTGAATGCTATGCCGCTGATCTCGGTAACTCCATATGGCACTTCAACTTCTTTATCATATCCGTAATATCCTAACAGGATACCGTCTGAGATGAGAAATTCATCATTTTCGGTTTCTGCCGCAATGGTTAGCAGGGGACACAGGCAGGTCCATATCATAAGTAATGCTGTAAATATGACAAATGATCGCTTTTTCATTGTTATCCCTCCGATTGCAGGGAGCAGATCCGAGATTTGCTTATCTGCAAGGAATTTTTAATAATATATAATGAATGCTTTACATTCATTATATCATATTGAGATGAACAAAATCAATATCAGGAGCTGAGAATTCAGAACTAAGAATAGCCATGGCAGAAAGGGCTTGACATATCATCCGACAGGTGGTATAATATGAAACGGAGTTATTTCCCGACAGTTCGTTTGCGCCATCCTGTCGTTAAACAAAACCAGGGCATCTGTGAGTGCAGGGGTGACTGCGCTCTTTTTACGAAACAGGTGCGTCTGCTCATGGCAGACGCTTTTTTATTCATAAAGCGGCGTATGATGCGCCGGACGTATATCCATGAGGTGATGCTATGTATAGACTGAAAACTTCTGCGGAATTTGACAGTGCTCATTTTCTTGCAGGCTATAATGGAAAATGCGCCAATATTCACGGGCACCGCTGGAAAATAGAGGCTGTCGTTAAAAGCGGCGAGCTTGCGGCAAGCGGCGAAAAAAGAGGTATGGTCGTTGATTTCGGTGATTTTAAAAAGGCTGTCAGGGCTCTTGCAAAGAGCTTCGATCATGTGCTGATTTACGAAAAGGGCTCACTAAAATCTGCGACCCTTGCGGCTCTTAATGATGAGGCTTTTCGTCTTATCGAGGTGGATTTCCGTCCCACAGCTGAAAATTTTGCAAAGCATTTCTACGGTCTCCTCAAAGCAGAGGGACTTCTGATAGAAAGCGTTACGGTATATGAAACACCTGAGAATTGCGCGTGTTATGAGGAGGAAAACTGATGCTTCCTGTAGTTGAAAAGTTTATAAGTATTAACGGTGAGGGAGCTCATGCAGGAGAGCTTGCAGCTTTTATCCGTTTTAGAGGCTGCAATCTCTGCTGCTCATACTGCGATACAAGCTGGGCAAACTGCGAAACTGCTCCTGCTGAGTATGAAGCTCCCGAGGATATCGCGGAGTGGGTGGCTGAAAAGGGCGTAGAAAACGTAACTCTCACAGGCGGCGAGCCGCTTTTGCACAAGGAGTGCGATGAAGTTATCAAGCTGCTGATGAAGCAGGGCTGCCGTGTGGAGATAGAGACAAACGGAAGTATTTACCTTGGAAGACTTGCCGATGCTGAGTATCGTCCTGTGTTTACTATGGACTATAAGCTGCCGTCAAGCGGTATGGAGGAGTTTATGTGCAGGGACAATTTCCGTCTCCTTGGCAAGCATGATACAGTAAAATTCGTATCGGGCAGCATGGAGGATCTGGAAAGAGCTGCGGAAATTATTGAGAATTACGGACTTGTGGGACGCTGTCATGTGTATATAAGTCCTGTTTTCGGTGAAATAGACCCTGCGGATATAGTCACATTCATGGAGGAACATAAAATGAACGGTGTAAGGCTTCAGCTCCAGCTTCATAAGTTTATCTGGGAGCCTTCAAGGAGGGGAGTATAATGGACAGAGAAGCAATAGAATATCATGTTCTCGGACTGCTCAAGGCTATAGGCGAGGATCCCGAGAGAGAGGGACTCAAGGAAACTCCTGCACGTGTTGCGCGTATGCTGGAGGAGGTACTTGAGGGAACTAAATATACGAACCATGAGATAGCAGAAATGTTCGGAAAGACCTTTGAGGCAGAATATGACACTGATGTGGATAATGCCGTGGTAATGAAGGATATAACTGTTTTCAGCTACTGTGAGCATCATATCGCACTTATGTATGATATGAGCGTAAATGTTGCATATATTCCCCACGGAAGAGTTCTCGGGCTCAGCAAGATAGCACGTATCTGCGATATGGCTGCAAAGCGTCTGCAATTGCAGGAAAGACTCGGCAAGGACATAGCAGAGATAATTTCGGAAGCAGCAGGCACTCCTGATGTTGGTGTTATGATACGCGGAAGCCACAGCTGCATGACTGCAAGAGGTATCCGCAATCCAAACGCAAAGACCGTAACAGGTACTTATATGGGTGCTTTCCGCGACAGTGCCGAGCTTAAAGAGCTTGTTAAATTCGACTGAGGAGGAAAATATGAAAGCTTTGGTCTTATTCAGCGGCGGCGTTGACAGCACTACCTGTCTCGCTATCGCAGTTGATAAATACGGTGCGGAAAATGTTCTCGCATTATCCCTTTATTACGGTCAGAAGCACAGCCGTGAGCTTGAAGCTGCACGTAAGATAGCTTCTTATTACGGTGTAAAACATAAGGAACTTGACCTTGCGCTTATTTTTGCGGACAGCGACTGTACTCTTCTGAAAGGTTCAAGCGGTGAAATCCCAAAGGAAAGCTATGCAGAACAGCTTGAAAAAACTGATGGAAAGCCTGTTTCTACATATGTACCGTTCAGAAACGGACTTTTCCTTGCATCTGCGGCAAGCATCGCTCTTTCAAACGGCTGCTCCGAGATATACTACGGTGCTCACAGCGATGATGCGGCAGGCAATGCCTATCCCGATTGCAGCAGCGACTTCAATGATGCTATAAACCGTGCTATCTACCTTGGAAGCGGCTGCGAACTGAGTGTTATTGCTCCCTTTATAGGCATGAACAAGGCACAGGTGGTAGCTAAGGGGGTAAGTCTTAATGTGCCCTATGAGCTTACATGGAGCTGTTATGAGGGCGGCGACAAGCCTTGTGGTGTCTGCGGTACCTGCCGTGACAGAATGGCTGCCTTTGAGGCAAACGGTATGCATGACCCTGCAATGAAAGGAGAATAATATGAGCGGCAGAACCGAAAACGAAAAGGGAAGCATCACACTTCTCGGCAATAACAATACAAAGTATTCCTCGGATTATGACCCGTCCGTGCTGGAGACCTTCCCAAATAAGCATCCCGGCAACGACTATTTCGTAAAATTCAACTGTCCTGAGTTTACAAGTCTTTGTCCTATTACCGGACAGCCTGATTTTGCAGCTATATATATTTCCTACATTCCGGATAAGGTAATGGTGGAGAGCAAATCGCTGAAGCTGTACCTTTTCAGCTTCCGCAATCACGGCGATTTCCATGAGGACTGCGTGAACATAATCATGAAGGATCTCATAAAGCTCATGGACCCGAAATATATCGAGGTATGGGGAAAATTCCTGCCTCGCGGAGGTATATCCATAGACCCGTACTGCAATTACGGCAAGTCAGGTACAAAGTGGGAGGAGCTTGCATGGGAAAGACTTTCTCATCACGACCTCTACCCCGAAAGTATAAACAACAGATAAAACGGAAGCAGCCGTCCATTATTTTAATGGACGGCTGTTCGCTATATTTTGGAGGTGGAGGACTTGTTACGGCGGACAAAGTCAAGGAATTCGTTTACAGGCAGCGGTTTTGAGAAGTAATAGCCCTGAATAAAGTCTATTCCGAGCTTTGAAAGCTGCTTCAGCTGATGCTGCTCCTCGACTCCCTCGGCAACTATCTGCATACCCATGCGCTTGATCATTTCTGTTACCGATTCAAGCATGATCTTTGCTTTTTCATTGTTGAAATATGCGTTTACCATAGTACGGTCGAATTTTACAAGGTCAACAGGCATTTTGACTATATAGTCAAGGTTTGACTCGCCTGTACCGAAGTCGTCCAGCGAGAAGCTGCACCCGTATCTTCGGAGATGCTCCATATTTTCAAGGAGTATGTCATTTTGTTTTATCGCACCCGATTCGGTAATTTCAAGATTTAATTTCCTGGGGTCAACACCGTATTTGTACATTATTTTTGAGAATTTCGGTGCAAGCTCGGCATTCTCGCATTGTACCACTGATAGGTTGATCTCTATGTATTGCAGTCCTATGGAGGATATATCATACTGGTTTATCAGCTTGCATACCAGCTCAAATACCCTTTCGCCTATCTGCTCGATTTGTCCGGACATTTCGGCGATAGGAATAAATCTGTTTGGCATTATTATGCTGTCATCGGTCGCGCGTAGGCGGACAAGTGCCTCTGCGGATACGAACTTCTGCTCCTGTACCGAGTATATCGGCTGGAGAAATACTTCAAATCTGTCCTCGTTGAGGGCTGCCTTGATCTCGCTCTGCATAGTGCGGAATTGCTCCATATTGCTGACAGCGTCCTTGTCGATAACGAAGAAGTCCTCGTGGTTGTCGTTTACGATATTTGAATAATAGCGGTACGTGATAAAGAATTCAGACGCATTTTTGAACAGCTTTATTGAGGGTACAGAGATAAAATGAGGGTAGGTGAACTGATCGTCAGACCAGCCTGCTTCAAATCTTTTCTTTATTTGTATCAGCTTCTGATCCGAGGTACCGTCATCGGGGAAGGCAACAACAAGATCATTGCCTATTCCTCGGAACACCTTGTCATTTGCCAGTTTTTTAAGGAAGTTGGATATTTCAAGCAGCAGTTCCTCTGAGACTACTGTTTTTTCTATGTTTTCGTTGGTGATGATAATAAAGGAGTAGTTTTGCTTATTGTTATCGAAAAGCTGCTTCAGATACTCATAAAGCATCTGGATACGGTATATTCCGAGATTACGGTCTATACCCGAATCGGGATTTTCCATTTTAGCAAAGAGTATGGTAATGCCAAGTGCCATTGAAAAGCTTACAAGGAGCAACTGACGGTTGAAAAGCTGGATCAAAGCTCCTGCGGTCTCCATTATCATCCACAGCATTGCTGCCTGACTTCGGTAAGGATTCATCTGCTTATTGAATAACAGGATCATTATGATCGAGCCGATTATATAGACAGGGGCGGCTATAAACGTGAAGGCTACGGCAGGACCGTAGCTGTATACCGCGCCGGGCTGGTTATGGCAGTATATCGGCAGAAAAAAGGGTATTATACTTATTAAGAATGAAATACCGAAGAAAAAACGCCGCAGTCTTTTCTTTCGCCGAAGCTTTACGATATCATAGCATACGTAATTGAAGGATAAATAGCTGGTAATTATGACAAAAAACAGGTATATCTTGCAATATATGTATGCCTGTTCGGGAGGGGCATATATTATGGCATCTATAGAGCATATATCTGCCATTACGCATAAAGTCGTTACGAGAACGAGCTGGCGGTATATCCACATACTTTCGAGGATAACACTTTGCTTTTTAAACGAGTAATAACAAATTAGCAGCAGAAAAATCAAAGAACAGAATTGGATTTGTATGCTTTGATTCATTATATCCCCCCTTATGCAGACTATTTGCTATATAAAGTATTATAACACAAAGCATTTTTATCTTATGTTTTTTAATGATAAGAGTAAATTAATGCTGTGTTATATAGTTTTTATTGTCAAACAGGAAGCAGCATAAACGTATAGTAGTATCCGCTTATGCTGCTTTATAACTATTGTTGTTTTTCAGTGTCAAGTTCGAGCAGCTTGTCAAGTTCTACAGGTCGGGAATAATAATATCCCTGTAAGCTATGTACATGATAATCAAGGAGTATGTGTCTCATTCCCGCTGTTTCTATTCCTTCAACGCATACCTTTGCACCGTAGGTAGAGGATACCTCCGCAAAGGTCTTGATAAATGTGCGTTCCTTCATATCGTCCTCGATCTTCATAACAAAGCTTCTGTCGATCTTTATGATATCGAAGGGCAGTTCCTTTACTATCTCCATTGAGGAGAAGCCTGTGCCGAAGTCATCGAGAGCTATCCTTATGCCTCTTCCGCGGAGATTTACTATAATATTCTTCAGCATTTCCATGTTGAGAAGTCTGCAACGCTCTGTGATCTCAAGACAGAGATGTTCGGGCGGGAAGTCTGTATCCTCAAGGGTATCGAATACCATATCGAGAAAATTGGTCTTTTCGAGCTGAGTATATGAAAGGTTTACATTTATTATAAAGTCCGGATACTTCTTCATGATCTCCTTTGCCCCGAGGATTGCTGTTTTCAGTATCCACTGACCGAGCTTGAAGAAAAGCGGATCCTTTTCAAGGATAGGAATGAAGTGATCGGGCGGTACTATGCCGTATTCATCGTTCTTCCACCTGAGAAGAGCCTCTGCACCGATGATCTTTTCGGTAACAGCATCAACAACAGGCTGATACAACAGATAAAAGCCCTGATAATCCTGCATAATGGAAGCTCTTATTACATGAAGCTTTTCGATCCTGTGCCTGTTTTCGTCATTGAGATCATTGTAGAACTCAACGAGATCACCCTGTCTGCGCACCTTCGATTCACCGTATGCGAAGTTCAGGCAGGCATATACTGTCTGTACATCTATCAGGAAATTATCGACAGTGAGCAGACCTGCATTAAGATCAAGGATAATGAATTTGTCATCTATGAAAAAGCCCTGTCTGAAATGAGCGCGGAGCTTTTCGTAGCGTTCTGTCATTTCCTCAACTGTAAGAGAAGTTGATATGACTGCGAATTTTGTACCGTCAAGGCGGTAGATGCTTTCTGAGCTGCCAACGTTTTCAAACATAAACCTTCCGAATTTCTGAAGGACGATATTACCGAAGTGATAGCCGTATACTTCATTTATCTCCGAGAATTTTCCTATACCTAAAATACAGATCCGCATTTCGGTGTTCTTTAACATATTTGCCTCAAGATCCTCAAAGAAACCATACTGGTTTCTGAGACCTGTGAGTGGGTCGATATGTCCCTGTATTCCGTGATTTCTGATAGAACCGCAGAAGAACTCGGGTATCTCGTTAGGATCTCTTATAACTACACCGCGGCAGGTGCAAAGTACATATTCTCCGTTGAGCTTTCTTGCTCTGTACTGCATATCATGTCCTAAGGCATTGCCTGCGAAGACTGCCGATATACCGGAATGGTATATCTCTACATCTTCAGGGTGAATATGCTTTTCCCATATGCCTCCTGCACCGAGCATATACTCGGAGGGGAGTCCGAAGCATTTTACAGCTGTTTTAGACCAGCGAGAATAATCGTATTTCATGTCGCATACATATACGTATGTTCCGTCAGCTACAACAGAAAATGCGTTAAATAAAGCATCAAGCTTCTTTTTTCTTTCTATGGGAATAGGTGCATCGAGGCTGTCAGGACCATGCATATGCTTTTGCATGACACCTTGTTTGAGCCATTTTTTGTTCTCATACATCATAGTATCGGCACGCTCAAAAACATCAGTAAAGAGCTTGTCGTTATCCTGATTGTAAACAGCCATACCACTTGCTACTACAGGACCGTCTTTTTTTCTTTCATTTTCAATTACCTGATTTTGCAGCTCTTCTATTAGAGAATTGCGATTCTCGTAGTCAGAGCTTCTGAGAAAGACAACAAATTCATCACCGCCGACTCTGAAAACAGGACTGTGAGCGAAGATATCGCATATAAGCTTGCATGAAGCTTTTATATATTCATCGCCTTCCTTATGACCAAGGCTGTCGTTTATTTGTTTAAGGTTATTGATATCGCATACAACAATGGCAAATGGCAGGTAATCAAGACCATTATCAAGATTGCTCTGTACGGTCTTTTCCAGTTCGTAGAAAGCGTTTTTGTTCTTTATACCTGTAAGTTCATCGCGTCTTGCCATTTCGTTGGCAATTTTCAATGCCTTCATTTGCTCGCGCTCTTTTTGGAGCTGTTCTTCGATATTTTCGATACCGATGATAAAGTGTGATCTGTCACTTGACCACATAGCTGTTAGTCTTGTATGTATAGGTTCACCGTTTGAGACTATGCGATATTCGATAATATATTGTTTTTTTTCGCTGAGTTCTGTCTTTAACTTTTCTTTTGTAAGTGATCGCATTACATTCTTTTTATCAAGGCGATAAAAGTTATTATTGATCATTATGGACAATGAGTCAAAGAAATTGTCACCACCGTTTGTGAGACAAATAGTGCCTGCTTTCTTGTCAAATGAAAACTCTGAGAATTTGCCTGTATTAGAGTCTATATACAATATCACATCATAATATGAAGCAAGAGATTCAGAAATACGAGAGTATACCTCTCGCTCATTTTCAGCCTGCTTTAGTCTTTCACGGTCACGTATTCTTTCATCTATATTTATTACGCCGAGTATGAAATAATCCTCATCATCTTCAATACCGCGAATGAGCCTGAGAGTGTGGTAAACGGGCGTGCCATCTATCATAAGGCGGTATTCTATGCTTTGCATAGAACCCTTTTTTATGTCGGCAAGAAGCTTTTCCTTTTTGAAGCCCTCCATAAAGATATGCTTGTCCTCTTCGTAAACTACCTTATCGGCATCACGGACTATATTTTTAAAGAAATCCTCTCCGCCTTGTTCAATATGCAAGGAATGAAACTCGGGGTCAACAGAATACCATTGATACTCGTTGGTCACGGCATTTACGTAATAAACGCTGGAATAATCTACAAGGAGAGCTTCAGCTATTTTATTGAATAGTTTATCTTTGCTGAACATTCAGATCCCCCCACAATTGTGTATTTAGTAAAATATAAACATACATAGTTATTATTGTAATATATCTTCTATATTATAACATTTTTATCTATTAGAGTCAATGATAATATATGAATAATTTATAAATACTTACATAAAACTTGAAGAATTCTATTTATATATACTATGCAAAAAGCCTCCCGATATGTTTTATCAGGAGGCTGTAATTATATAAGGATCGTAAATGTGAGCCTGCCGTTTTCATAGGAGGCTGTTATACTTCCGCCCATTTCACTCAGAAGATAACGTGCTATATGGAGTCCCAGACCTGTCGAGCCGCGGGCAGTTTCAACAGTGTAGAAACGCTCGAAGAGCTGTTCTGTCTGCACAGGCGTTATCTCATCGGCAGTATTTGAAAAAGTGATGATGCCTGTATCGGAAAGCCGTATCTCAAGGTCACCGTTACTGTACTTTACCGCATTATTGATGATATTTGAGAATACTCGCTGCATTGACTCCTTATTGACGCGGCGGATTATTTTTTCATCGGTAATATCAATTACAGGAGTGATATTGTTCTGATTAAGTACGGGATAAAAGCTGCTTATGCTTTCGGCGAGGAGCTTATTGATAAAGATATCTTCCGTCTCGGGAGCTTCGTCCCTTGATATTATCATGGAGTAGCAGAAAAGCTCCTCTGCAAGCTTCTGCATAGCCTCTGTACGTTCGGAAATTATATCCATGTAGCGGTGCAGCTTCTGCGGATCGTCGGTCTTTTTGGAAATGTCAAGATAGCCTCGTATAGCCGTCAGGGGAGTGCGCAGATCGTGAGATATATTTGTTACGGAGCTTTTCAGTTCGTTGTTGCCGTTTATGTATGAGAGCTGCTCGCGGCGAAGCTCTGTAAGCTGAATATTAATGCTTTCGGCAAGCTTTTGTATATCCTTGTCACTGCTCGAAACGTAAACAGGATTATTGGTATCCTTTTTCAGTCTGTCAGTAAACTGCTCCGATATTTCACGAGTTGACTTTTTCAGCAGATATATCTTTGCACACAGCAGTATTATTACTACTGCGGCGCATAACAGACATAATACCATTTTTTGCCTCCTGTTTGTTTTTATTTGAGATCTGCCCTTCGGAAGATTGCCATTCCGCCAAGTATAAATACTATTGTTATCAATACTGAATAGAATATGTGGATAGCCGGATTTTTATCGGGCATCATAAGAACTGCAAGCTGACTGAGCGGGATTATATCGTTTACTATTTCCAGCCACTTTGATTCTCCGAATTCCTGTGTTAAAACAGAGAATATCATCGTCGGATACATAAGGATCAGTGTCAGGACTCCGCCTGCATTGCTTTTTACAGTCATGGCGACAAAGGTGGTTATGGCTGATGTAGCAATATGAGCGAACAGATATACTGTAACATTTTTGGTAAATGCAGATATATCAAGAGTCTTTGTGCCTATAAAACAGAGATTGCATATAACAGATGTTATGATGTAAATTATCACAGGCAGGCAGAATATGAGTATGTCTGTTATCTGGTTTGCAAGGTATATGTCATTTCTTTTATGTCCCACGGTGAGCTTGTTGCGTATTGTGTTATTTGTATAGTCACGGCTTATGAAAAGTCCGCCTACTGCTGACAGCAGCATTATCATCATTATTCCCATTTCAAACATATCGAACCATGCAAGATTATCGTTGAGCTTTCCCAAAACAGGATAGATAACACCGAGAACAACACCCATTACCATACAGCACTTGATATCGAATCTGTATTTCATCAGACTTATATTTACTTTAATAAGCTTACTCATTGCTGCCACCTCCTACAAGTGATATAAAGAAGCTTTCGAGGCTTTCGTCATGCTCGGATACTGAGAATATCTCGCATTTTTCCTCCCACAGTTTGAATGCAAGCCTTGTTATATTAGGTGAAGCGTAGACATCGGCAGTTTCTTTGTCGATTATTTTGTAATCAACGCTCATGCTGTCAAGAGTCCTTGCAAGTACGGCTGTATCTGTTACCTTCATGCGAACGCACTTGCGGCATTCGTTCTCAAGCTCCTCTGCACTCATTTCGCGGACAAGCTGTCCGTTGTTGATAAAGCCGTAATGAGTTGCTATCTTGGAAAGCTCATCAAGGATATGGCTTGATATGAGAATAGTTATATTTTTTTCTCGGTTCAGCTTCAGGATAAGCTCACGTATCTCTATTATTCCCTGTGGGTCAAGACCGTTTATAGGCTCGTCAAGCACAAGAAAATCGGGATTTCCGCAGAGTGCGACGGCTATTCCCAGACGCTGACGCATACCAAGGGAGAAATCCTTTGCCTTTTTCTTGCCTGTATCTTTAAGTCCCACAAGCTCCAACAGAGCATCTATATCATTCATGCTTGGTACGCCCATTATTTTGTGCTGTATCTCAAGATTTTTTCTGGCTGTGAGATATGGATAGATCGAGGGCGTTTCAACAACTGCTCCCATTCGCTTTCTTGTATCGGAAATAGCACTGTCGGTATTTTTTACACCGTAAAGCTCAAATGTACCATCGGTTGGTAGCTGAAGTCCGCATACAGTGCGTATGAGCGTAGTTTTTCCTGCGCCGTTTCTGCCTACAAATCCGTATATAGAACCCTTTGGCACATTCATGGTAAGTCCGTCAAGTGCTTTGAAATCCTTGTACTTCTTTGTAATGGCATTTGTTTTTAGTACATAGTCCATATAAGAACCTCCTTTATTCTTCTGAGACCATTATAGCATCAAATGGTTAAGAAAACGGTTAAGGAATAAGTTAAGATATGGTTAACATTTCAGCATGAAGCCTATGCCCCATATTGCGGAAATATAGTCTGTATCGGAAACGGCTTTCAGCTTTTTGCGAAGATTATGAACGTGTATTTTAAGTGAGTCCTCAGTGCAGTCGGGGGTATCATCGCTTATTTTGTCGAGTATGGTGAGCTTTGCCACAACCTGTCCTTCATTCTGCATGAGCAGCTTTAGTATAGCATATTCTGTCCTTGTGAGTTTTATATCCTTGTCCGAGTATTTAACAGTGTGGGAGTCTGTATCAAGCTGTATTTTTCCGCACTTTATCACGCCCTCGGATACGCTGCGGCTTTTGCGGAGTTGTACGGTTATCCTTGCAAGGAGCTCATTGATATCGAACGGCTTTGTTATATAGTCGGCAGCACCGCCGAGGAGCAGTTCTACCTTATCCGATGTGGCAGCTTTTGCACTTACAACAATGACAGGGATATCATTTATGCGTTTTATGAGCTTTTCACCGCTGAGTCCTGGGAGCATAAGGTCAAGGAGTATAAGGTCGGGCTTTCTTACGGAAAGGAGCATTATTGCTTCTGTGCCGGAATATGCTCTTGATACCGAGTAGCCTTCGCCCTGTAATGCCTCGCAGAGCATATCACTGATATATGTATCATCATCTATTATCATTATTTCTGCCATTTTGCTGTCCACCTTTTAGTGTTTTTCATATTATAACATTTGCCGCCGATTTTTTCAAGCGGTTTCTAATGCTTGCTTTGGATATATTATATAAAATATGAAGGGACAAGATCAATTTACGCAATAATATGGTTCTAAAAAAGCAGAAAAACAATCTGAATAAGCTCTTTGATTTAAGTAAATAAAAAAATTTTAAAACATCTGTCTGTTTGTATAGTTTGGGTTCGTTTATACTATATAGAAAGACAAAATACACATAATGGATTACCATTTGTATAAAACGCGCGATTTTTATATAACTGTACCACAAAAGAAAGTCATGTTGAAGAGTCGATTGGCATTATGCATATAAAAAGTGGAGCGATATTATTCAATCCGCCAAAATCTTTATTACATATTGACACTTCATGGAAAAGAGAGTAAAATATTTTATAACGGCTATCGTTATAATTTAATGTATGGCAACAATTTTTTAACAAATATTTTTTAACGTTAAGGAGGAATTTTCAAATGAAAATGAAAAAGTTTCTTGCTGCTGTTAGCTCATTAGTAATGTTAGGCGCATTCACTGCTTGCGGTTCATCTTCCGATGACAGCAGCACAAACAGCAACAACAACAGCAACAACAGCAACAACAGCAACAACGCAGAAGCAACAACTAAGGCAGATACCGATAGCGATGCAGGTGCTGACAACAGCAGCAGTGCAGGCGGCAAAAAGGTCGGCATCGCAATGCCTACCAAGTCCCTTGAGCGTTGGAACCGTGACGGTGAATACCTCAAGGCTCAGTTTGAGGCAGAGGGCTATACCGTTGAGCTGAAGTATTCGGATAACGATACAGATCAGCAGAATAACGATATCCAGAGCATGATCGCTGATAATGTTGATCTTCTTCTTATCGCTGCTATCGACGGAAGCACACTTTCTCAGACACTTGCTGATGCTAAGGACGCAGGTATCGCAGTAATCGCTTATGACCGTCTTATCATGAATACAGACGCAGTTTCATACTACGTTTCATTCGATAACTACACAGTTGGTAAGCTCCAGGGCGAGTATGTTATTGATGCTCTTGACCTCAAGAACAACGATGGTCCTTTCAATATCGAATTCACAGCAGGTGACCCTGCAGATAATAACGCTGGTTACTTCTTCAACGGTGCATATGATGCTGTTAAGGAGTATATCGATGCAGGCAAGCTCAAGATCCCATCGGGCAAGAAGAAGTTCGAGCAGGTTGCTACAGAGCAGTGGTCAACAGACAAGGCTCTTGAGAATATGCAGAATACTCTTGCTTCATACTATTCAGACGGTACACAGCTTGACGTTGCTCTCTGCTCAAATGACTCAACAGCTCTCGGTGTAGCTCAGGCTATCACTTCTGACTATAACGGCAAGAATTCTCCTATCGTTACAGGTCAGGACGGCGATATCGCTAACCTCAAGAACATCGTTGACGGCAAGCAGTCAATGACAGTATATAAGAACGTAAGCGATGAAGCAAGCGTTACTCTCGAAGTATCAAAGGCTATCCTTTCAGGTCAGACACCTGATGCAAGCCTTATATCTTCACTCGATGCTGAGGCAACATATGATACATCTTCATATGACAACGGCGTGAAGGTAGTTCCTTCATACCTCCTCGTTCCTTATGTTATCACTAAGGATAATCTTGATCTCCTCGTGGAAACAGATCTCTATCAGTGGGATTCTGCAAACAAGTATCTTGAGTCAACAGCTTCCACGACCTGATAGTAAAAAAATAATAAAATCTCTGTAAGGGGCGGGCTATGCCCGTCCCTTTTTATAAATTTTCGGGTCAGCTGCGAACGGTAAATAGCCAAATTCGCAGGATAAAGGAGGGATATACTTGGCAGAATTTATACTTGAAATGAAAAAGATCACAAAGGAGTTCCCGGGTGTCAAGGCGTTGGATAACGTTAATCTTCAGGTGCGCCCCGGTGAGATACACGCTCTTGTCGGTGAGAACGGTGCTGGTAAATCCACACTTATGAATGTTCTCAGCGGAACATATCCCTATGGTACATATACGGGAGATATCGTCTATAACGGCGAGACCTGCCAGTTCAAGACACTGCATGACAGTGAGGAAAAGGGCATAGTTATCATTCATCAGGAGCTTGCACTTATTCCGGAGCTTTCCATCGGAGAGAATATGTTCCTTGGAAATGAGCGTAAGGGACTCTTTGGTATCGACTGGGACAAGACCTATCATGAGGCGGGCGAGCATATGCGTCAGGTAGGTCTGAAGGAAGAGGCTACTACTCTTATAAAGGATATAGGTACAGGTAAACAGCAGTTGGTTGAGATTGCAAAGGCTCTCAGCAAGAACGTTAAACTGCTCATACTTGACGAGCCTACTTCATCACTTAATGAGGAAGATTCAAAAATGCTTCTCGATCTTTTATTAGGCTTTAAGAAAGAGGGCATGACTTCCATTATTATTTCTCATAAGCTCAATGAGATATCATACGTTGCCGATAAGATAACTGTACTTCGTGACGGCTCTACTATCGAAACTATTGATAATACAGACCATAATATCGATGAAGCACGTATCATACGCGGAATGGTTGGACGTGAGCTCAGCGACCGTTATCCTTCACGCGAGCATAATATCAGCGATAAGGTAGGTCTTGAGGTGAGCGGCTGGACAGTTCATCACCCTATATATACCGAGAAGAAGGTCGTTGATAACGTATCATTCAATGTTCACCGCGGTGAGATCGTAGGCTTCTCGGGCTTGCAGGGTGCAGGACGTACCGAGCTTGCAATGTCTATTTTCGGTAGATCCTACGGTACAAATGTAAGCGGAAAGATAAAGATAGACGGCAAGGAAACTGAGCTCAAAAGCGTTCGTGCCGCTATCGAGGCAGGCCTTGCCTATGTTACCGAGGACAGAAAGGGAAATGGTCTGATACTGTCCGAGAGCATTGCCAAAAATACTACTATGGCTCGTCTTGAGAAGGTATGCGGCAAGGGTATCATAAACTTTGACAAGGAAAATGCTGTTGCAGAGGAGTATAAGGAAAAGCTTAAAACAAAGACTCCTTCTGTACAGCAGGCAGTTGGAAACCTTTCAGGCGGAAACCAGCAGAAGGTGCTGCTGGCAAAGTGGATGTATGCGGACCCTGAGGTGCTTATCCTTGATGAGCCCACAAGAGGTATAGACGTAGGTGCAAAGTATGAGATATACTGCATCATGAATGATCTTGTTTCACAGGGCAAGTCTGTTGTGATGATATCTTCGGAAATGCCCGAACTGCTTGGTATGTGTGATCGTATATACGTTATGAACGAGGGCAAGATGGTTGCAGAGATGCCTGCTGCTGAGGCAACGCAGGAAAAGATCATGTCTGCTATCCTTCAGTCCGATAAAAATTAATGATCGAAGGAGTGTAATATGAACGTTAAGTCATTCATTAAAAAATACACCATGGTCATTGCATTGGTCGTGGTATTTATATTCTTCTCTTGGTGGACAGATCAGAAGCTTCTGCTTGCACAAAATCTGTCTAACCTTCTGATACAGAATGCATACGTACTGGTTCTTGCCTGCGGTATGCTCATGTGTATCCTCACAGGCGGTAACATCGACCTTTCAGTTGGTTCGACCGTGTGTCTTATCGGTGCTGTCGCCGCGCAGATGCTGTCGAAAAACAATATTGATCCTATTTTCGTTATATTATTATGTCTGCTTATATCCGTTGTTATCGGTATGTGGCAGGGCTTCTGGATAGGATATGTACATATCCCTCCGTTTATCTGTACTCTTGCGGGAATGTTCCTGTTCAGAGGTATCGGAAGAAAGATACTTGATTCAAAGACCATTCCTATCCAGCAGGCTGACGGAACGACCGGAAAGAAATTCCTCGATATCTTCTCATCTTATATAGATGTTCCGGGTCTTGACCATTCATGGACGATACAGGCTGAAGGCAGAAACGTTGAAGTTAAGCTCTCTGCTTTCATTGCGGGTATCGTAATCGCAGTAGCTCTTATCGCTATAACTGTTATCAATCGTGCAAAGAAGGCTAAGAAGGGCTATAAGCAGGAGTCTGCTGTTGCTCAGTTCGGAAAGATACTTGTTATTGATGCTCTTATTCTTGCTTATACATGGAAGCTTTCTCTCCATAAGGGTATCCCTGTAATGGCTATATGGGTACTTGCAGTAGTTCTCATCTATGCATTCATCACTTCAAAGACTGCATTCGGACGTTATTTCTATGCAGTCGGCGGTAATGAGAAGGCTACAAAGCTTTCAGGTATCAATACAAAAATGGTTTACTTCATGGCGTATACATCTATGTCATTGCTTGCAGGTCTTTCAGGTCTCCTTGTTGCAGCACGTGTTGGTTCTGTAAACGGTGATACAGGTAACTCATTCGAGATGGACGCTATCGGTTCTTGCTTTATCGGCGGTGCTTCTGCATACGGCGGAAGCGGTACAGTCGGTGGAGTTATGGTAGGTGCTATACTCCTCGGTGTTATCAACCAGGGTATGTCTATCAAGGGCCTTGACAACAACTGGCAGTATGTTGTCAAGGGCGGCGTTCTCCTTGTAGCTGTTATCTTTGACGTTGTTTCAAACAAAAAGACAGGTAAGGCTGGTTAAAAATTGCATAATACGGCTCGGGGCAGTCATGGGGAGCTCCGGGCCGTTATCTGCATTTTATGTGAAAGGATACGAACAATGAAAAAATATACTAAATATGATCCGGAAAAATACAATAAGGCAATTAAATATTTGGCACTAAGAATGATCGTTGCCGTGTATCTGAGTTATCTCGCATTCAAGATAGCATCAGGTGATGATACAAAAATGAGTCGGACACTATGTTGGATATTTGGCGGCGTTTTCATGGCTGCTTCGATATGTTTTATCATATATTCAAATAAGGCTCATCGTGCTGCTCTTGAAGATGCAAAGATCGGTGAAGAATATATGACCGAAGTAGGTGAAGATGAAATTGATACAGTAGAGGCTGCTGTTGAGGAAACTGATACAGACAGCGATATATCTGTGAATGAAAACGTGTGAAAAGGTGACAGCTCATGGGCTTGACAGAGGTTAGAGAGCTTTACAGTGATTATATAGCTCAGGTACATAAGCTTGAACGAGAAAAAAAGCCCGGTGACGGGCTTTTCGGTATGGGTAAGAAGATATCCGATGATCCTTGTCATGAGGCATTTGCGGATAAGCTTGGAACTATGCTGAAGGAGATAGAAAAATCGGAGCCCTCATCGGAAGAGGTATATGGTATATTGGAGTATATTTATCACGCTCAGACTGAATATGCAAGCTTTACAAGTGCATACTGGATGCTCAATGCGGTTCACAGTCTGACTATAGAGCTTATTGAGCTGCTTGACTCTCAGGATGCAGAAAGACTTATGCATATTTATGATAATGAAATACCGCGCAGAAAAAGATTTCCTGCTCAGAAAAAGGTGTCATCTGCCCTGAATAAAAGAGCAAAGAATTCTTAAAAAGCTCTTCTGTAATAGAGGCGAAAAAGTGCATTTTTCAACGGAAAAACATTGATTATCAGAAAATATTTTTTCTGCGTATCGTACAAAAAAACATAGCGTAATTTGTGTAATGATACAAAAACCCCCGAGGCTTTAAAAGCTTCGGGGGAAATTTATTATAGAATAGTGGTCTCTGTTATATTACCTTTACGCAGTTTCTGCCTGAGGATTTTGCTTCATATACTGCTTTATCCATACGTTCAAAAGCCTGATCTATATAGTCATTTAGCTGTATATGGGTCATACCAATACTACAGGTTATATGTCCTACTGTTTCAAATATTTCTTCGGCAACCGTTGTCCTTATTTTTTCTGCAAGTGAAAGGCTCTTTACTGCGTCTGAATCATAGAGAACAACGACAAATTCCTCACCGCCCCAGCGGCCTAATACTGCATTATGGTCCTTGATAACTTCCGATACAGTTTCTACGAAGTGTACAAGAGTTGCATCACCTACCGAGTGACCGAATGCATCGTTTACACTCTTGAAATAATCTATATCCAGCATCATGATAGTTACATCATCGTCTTTCTTGTTTTTGAGCTCTACAGCATTGCGCATCTCTGTCTCGATACGTCCGTGGTTGTATACAGAAGTAAGGGTATCCTTTGAAGCCATTTCCTCATACTTTTTAAGGGTATCCATTAGTTCTACCGTATTATCATGGATATCCTGCACCATGAATACAAATCTGAAGTCGTTGTCATTGATTGTTTCGGCACGGGAGAAAATAAGCTTTACCCATATGAACTTCCCTTCAAGATTGAGCATCATGCAGTCGTAGGAAGTAGTCTTGCCGGGCGCAAGGTTTTTCTTGAGATATTCAGGAGATGTTCTTTCCATGAAGATAGGCTGATCTTCAGGTCCGAACATATTTACTATCTTGTTGCGCCAGTCAGAGTATTTTATCTGCTGATTTATTACTTCATCGGAGATCTCAGTAACACTGCAGCTGTTTGTGGTATCGTTTACCAGATCAACGTACATTGAGAAAAGATATGAATTCTGAATGGATTTCACCTTTTTTGTGGTAAGTGTCTCATCTACGTACTGTCTTCCGTCAAGCTCATCGAGAATGAATATGTATACATCATCCTTTTGCGTAGGATAGATAGTCATCTGGATAACGTGAAGAGTTTCTTTATAGGTGACATTGACTCTTTTGCTGTATTTGTCGAGAAATTTGCCTGCTGTGGGGACAAATACATGATAATCTTCAACAACAGTGCTTGAACCGTCACTGAAGTGATACCACAGTGTTTTTATGAGATCGTTATAGCTGCCTTCTTCACTGATGATATCGGTAAACAGTCCTTTTCTGGCAATAGCTTTGTATTTATCGTTTTTTCCATCAACTACAACTATAGCATCGATTTCGTTTGTAACAAAATCAATTACATTTTCAAGATCGCAGTTTTCTAAATTAATAGTACTCACAGCGAGTCCCCCCAAAGATGAATATTTATACAGGAGCAGCCGCCTCCTGTTATAGACAGATTATTTGCTGTATAAAAATGCATTGTTATCAATTCTATATAGCATTATAATTATATGATATCATATTATTACACTGAAATTGATAACAATTTGTGAATTAATAAGAGAAAAAGCACAATTTGTAACGTTGTACAATGTAACAGGCTATAAATTGGTGATTATGCTGTAAATTGAAGAAGAGGTTCCAAGCAGTAAAGCTCGGATATTCAGCTAAAATTGATTACTTTACCGCAATAATTAAATTGACTCTTTTATCATTAATGTGCTATGATCAAAAAAAGGAAAGGGTGAAAGCATGAAAAGAAGGATAATTATGTCGATACTTGGCGTAATGACAGGTGCTGTGAGTGTTGCTGTATTCAAAATGGCAGCTTTTGGAGTTGACCCGTTTCAGTCGTTTATGAGCGGTATAAGCAAGCTTATACCTATAAGCTTTGGTACACTTTACGTTATCGTAAATGCTGTTCTGCTGGCATTCAGCCTGATATTTGACAGGCATTATATCGGTATTGCCACGTTCATAAATCTGTTCCTGCTGGGTTATGTTACTGAATATTCCTATAAGCTATTTCAATGGATCGTTCCGGAGCCGTCTATGCCTCTCAGGATAGTGTTCCTTATAGTGGGCATAGTAATAATATGCATAGGTTCATCGCTGTATATCACAGCTGATCTCGGTGTATCGACCTATGATGCCATAGCTCTCATCATGGCGAATAAGTGGAGGATAGGACAGTTCAAGTTCATACGTGTATGTACCGATCTGTGCTGTGTTATTCTCGGCGTGGTCATGTTCATTGCCGGGGGCGGACATATTGGGAAAATAACGACAATTGCGGGAATAGGTACTATAATAACAGCGTTTTTTATGGGACCGCTGATAGAGTTTTTCAATGTGCATATTGCAAGGAAAATACTCGGAGACAGTAAAACAAGAAATACATGAAATTATCCCTAAAGCAGTTTTTATGCAGCTTTAGGGAGCTTTTTATCAAATTATATGTACATATAAGCTATTGACATCTATATTTGTATCGGTTATAATGTGAAGGTAAGGAGCTGATATAATGCACAGTGTTTCAACCGAAAAGGCTATAAAAAATCAAGTCGCTTCCGCTAAAATGGAGGGCTTGGGTGTAAGCAAGGAGGCTATTGAGCTTATTAAGCAGTATGCTGATAACAGACTTTCACATGATATGCTTATAAAGATAGTAACCCAGAAATGCACTAACAGAGCATAATGGCTGTATATAGTATCGAAGGCTGTCAGGACAGCTGTTATCCTGATTCGACTGTCCTTGTAAATAAGCTGGATATAAGAGATCAGGAGCTTTTGAATGAAGCTGAGGCTATAATAGTTACATCCTGCTCTGTCAAGGCTGAAAAGGAGCTGGAGTTCGCTGATGTGGATTTTGAGTTCTATAAGGGAATCCATAAACTGATTTTCGGCGATCTTTATGATTGGGCAGGAAGTGTGCGAACTATAAATATTTCAAAAAAGGGGACTGCTTTTTGTCGGTATACCGAGCTTGAAAGGCTTGGCAGGCTGAGATTTGAACGTCTGAAGGCTAAGAATTATTTTATTGGTATGGAACGAGATGAATTCGTTTCAGATGTATCGGAATTGTACCACGAGCTGAATATGCTGCACCCTTTTCGCGAGGGAAATGGCAGGACTCTCAGATTGTTTATAACACTGCTTGTGCGTAATGCGGAATATGATATCGATTTTGCAGCGTGTGATCCCGATATGCTTGCTATTGCTACTATAAAAGCT
>Ga0310786_10001941_pt1 | contig 32620 bp, 38 predicted proteins | sample AusTroGonzalo_MG_FD_203881 | JGI IMG/M metagenome (GOLD analysis project Ga0310786, IMG submission 203881) | Bovine rumen microbial communities from tropical cattle in Woodstock, Queensland, Australia - Gonzalo_03 (v2) (version 2) | ecosystem: Host-associated > Mammals > Digestive system >...
GGGTTACCCAAATACAATAACGCCCCTCCGGGGACGCATCCGGCCCCTCCCTGACGGAGGGGAAACGGGCTCGCTCCGTAGTCGCGCCCTTGAGGCGGGTCAAACCCGTTCCTGAACATCCGCCCGGCGCCTGGAGAGGCCGCCCGGATATTCCGGAAACAGAAACCGGCAACAAAAAATGTAAGACGATATGCGTCCAATCAAGGCGAACAAAAGGGACAAGGTCCACACATTCCGGCTCACGGAGGCGGAGGAGGCGCAGGTGCGTTCTGACATGGCGAGCCTGGACTGCCTGTCTGTGTCCAAATACGTGCGGTTCCTGCTGCTGAGGAAACGCCCGGCGGCGAAGCCGGTGAGGATGACAGACAGGGTGATCCTTAACCAGATCAACGAGATATCGGCGAAGATATCCCGTATAGGCACGAACTACAACCAGGTCGTCCGCAAGTACAACACCTCCTGCTCGGCGAGGAAAAGCAACGGCGATCCCGTGATAAACACCAGGGCCACGGTCTTCTACATGGAGAGGCTGTCAACCCTGACGGAGGAGCTACGCACCGCGCACAAATCCCTTGTCGAGAGAGTGTCCCTCCTGCGTTCCGATGACGAGAACTGACCATACATTTTTACCAACCATTAAAAACAAGCCATCATGCAAAACATCTTCCTTATCGGCAACATCACCTCTGACGCCGTGGTGAGGTCCGACACCCGGCAGGGAGCCAAGAGCGAGTTCGTCTCCTTCACGCTGGCGTGCAACGAGCAGCGCGGCGACGAGAGGACAGCCACGTTCTATGATGTCATCTGCGCGAGGACTGGCGTCCTCGATTACCTGAAGAAAGGGCAGAAGGTCGCCGTGAACGGCAGGTTCCGTTTCGCCGTGACCCAGGATGAATCCGGCAAGAGCCACGTCCACCTCAATGTGAGCGCGTACAACGTGGAGCTTTGCGGACCAGCGACGAGGGCAGGGGCCAAGGCGGTGGATCCCGGGACCGACTGAATTCCCGTGGAAAAGGACTTCTCCTTCAAGACACTCTAGCTTATCCACGGGATGGTGATCAAGATCCAGTCGGCGCACAGGTCCATGGCTGGAACCCTAGCTTACAACCAGGACAAGGTTGACGCTGGGGTGGCGCGCGTCGTGGGTGCGGTGAACATACCGGGCTACGACGGCGGGTCCAGGACGGTGAGCAGGGTTTTCGAGAGCTACGAGTGGCGGAACATAAAGACCGAGAACGTGTCCTTCCAGATGTCTATCAACCCCAATCCCAACCGACCCGGCGAGACGTTGACGGACAGGGAGGTGATGTCTCTCGCCCGCAAGCTCCTGGACGGGCTCGGTTACGGCGGCCAGCCCCTCGTTGTCTACCAGCACCGGGATATCGAGAGGACACACTACCACGTCGTCTCCATACGGACTAACCTTGAGGGCAAGAAGATCAGGGACTCGTTCGAGGAGCGCAATCTCCAGAGGCTGATGTCGCGCTACTCAAGGGAGTACCATTACGCCATAGGGAACCAGATCCCCGAGCGGAAGGCCGACACAGATGAGAGTATCCAAGGTGGCCGTCCACCCGGAAACGCACCATTGCGGTTCGACCCGGAAGCCGGGGAAGTGCGGAGACAGTACATGGACGTCTTCAACGAGGCGCTGAGGTGGCGGTTCACCTCCTTCACGCAGTTCCAGACCATCACGCGCTCCATGGGAGTCGAGGCCCGAGCGGTCGAGGGAGACGGCTGGACGATAGTCCTCCAGGGCCTCGGGGCCGACGGGCGCGGAGTCAGGGCGATGATCTCTGAGAAGGAGATGGGGGCGGGGCTCTACGCCCTCTTCGAGAGCCGCGCGGCGGAGTGCCGCGGGCTCAGGCCGAAGACCGCCGCCGAGCGGGAGGAGACCCGCAAGGCCAAATGGCGTATAGCCCGGACCGTGTCCCGCTGCCTCGAGAGGTCAAGAAGCGAGGCCCACCTGGCCAGGATGCTGGAGAGGGACGGGATCGCGATGACGCTCTCGAGGGGGGCGGACGGCTCAATCTTCGGCGCCACGTTCGCCGACAGGAGGACAAGGACGGCCTACAAGGCGTCCGAGCTGGGCGATGGCGTAAGCGTGTCCCTTTTCCGTGAGGCGGACGGCGTGACCGGCGGACGCTGGGCATCCGACGAGGCCTCTGGTCAGGAGGAAGTCGGAGGCAAGAAGGACATAGGACATGACGAGTCCGTCGCCGGCAGAATCCTCGAGGCGGCGCTGGAGATGTCCGAAGGCGCCGGAGGATCCGGTGCGCGGGATCCCCAGGCGGATCCTGACAAGAGGAGAAAGAGACGGAAACCGAGATACACCTCGTGACTTACCCGCATCACGGCAAGCCAATAACAGAGATAACAAGGATAATAAGAATAACAACGATAACACACATTCCCGGACATGGCGGGTAACAGGCAGGAATACGAGAGGGTATACTTCTTCATGTTGTTGGCGTCCTACACGGCGCTGGGGCTCAACCTGTACTATTTCGGGCACCCGTTCTTCGCCGCGGCGGGACTGAGCGGCAAGGCCGCCCGCGGGGTCATGAGGTTCCTCGCCGGAGGCGGGTTCTTCAGGTCCACGTTCACCACCAAGTCGTGGGCGTACCTGCTCATGATCCTCTCGCACATCGTGCGGACAGGCAAGGGCAGGAGAACCCCCTGGGGAGTTATCCTGCCCGTCCTCGCCTCCGGAACGCTGCTGTACTTCCTCTATCCCCTCCCGGGACGGAACATCGTCCCGGGGGCGTACATCACCACCAGCCTCATCGGCTTCACCGCAGGCGCCTGGGCGGTGGCGATGATAAGCCGCAGGCTCACGGGGTTCAAGGAGGCCGGGAACGACCGGCTCGAGAGCTGGAGGCAATGCGAGAGGCTGATGGACACGCCTGACAGCGTCAACCTCCAGATACTGTACAAGTGGAAAGGGAGGATGAGGCATGGCTGGGCGAACTGCATCAACCCGTTCCGCGGCACGATGATACTGGGGACGCCCGGGGCCGGAAAGTCGTTCTCGATATTCAACCCGTTCATAAGGCAGTCCGTCGAGAAAGGGTACGTGGCGATGTGCTACGACTACAAGTACCCTGACCTTACAAAGATCATCTACAACGAATACCTGCTGAGGTATCCTCCTGTGAGAAACCCTCACCGAGAGCAGGGTGACGGCCGGCCGGAGTGGGTCAAGGCACCGAACGCGCCGTCCTTCTTCTTCATAAACTTCAACGACCCGAGACGGTCGCACAGGTGCAACCCTATCCACCCGTCCTACATCAAGGACCCCGCGGACTCGGCCGAGATAGCGGACATCGTCATGAAGAACGTGGCGCCGGGGACGGTCGAGAAGGAGGACTTCTTCTCCATGTCCGCCAAGGTGTACCTCGACTGCGTCATCAACTTCCTCGCCATATACAAGAACGGTAGGTACTGCACGTTCCCGCATGTCATCGAGCTCATGAGCGCCGATTACAGGAAGGTCTTCCGGATACTCGCCGGTTACCCCGAGCTGGAGACGAAGATCAAGCCGTTCGCCGCCGCCCTGGAGGCGGGGGCGCAGGACCAGCTGCAGGGCCAGATAGCGTCAGCGACCATCCCACTGAACAAGATGGCCTCCCCCGCCCTCTACTGGGTGCTCTCCGGGGACGACCTCCGGCTCGACCTTAACAACCCCGACGACCCGAAGTTCCTCTGCATCGGCAACGACCCGGACCGCCAGGCCATCTACGGAACGGCGCTGGCGCTGTTCACGTCGAGGATATTCAAGCTCATCAACCACAAGGGAAAACGGAAGATAATGATCTTCCTCGACGAGCTCCCGACGATTTTCATCAAGGGTCTGGACAACCTCATAGCCACAGCCCGCTCGAACAAGGTCGCCATCGTGATGGGCGCTCAGGACAAGTCGCAGCTCGTCAGGGACTACTCCCAGAAGGAGGCGGACGTCATCTTCAACACCGTAGGCAACTACTTCGTCGGCCAGGTACTCGGCAAGACGGCCGAGGAGATGAGCAGGTCATTCGGGCGGGAGTTCCGAGAGCAGCAGTCCCAGACCCTGAACATAGACTCGGAGTCCATCCAGAGGTCGTTCCAACAGGAGGAGATACTGCCCATATCCACCATCGAGACACTGAGCCAGGGCTACTTCTTCGGAAAGACTGCCGACAACAATGACATGGTCATCGATGAGAAGATGTTCTACGGGCAGGTGGTCATCGATGTTCCGGGATGGCTTGAGCGCCGTAGGCACGACCAGCCGATCCCTGTCGTCACATCGTTCGGCGACGACGAGATCCGGGATCTGTGCCACGGAAAGGAGATGTCCGAGAGAATCATCCGCTCGTGGTGCGCAAACCGCGTCCTCGAGAAGGGTGTCGTGGAAGAGGACACCAGCCGAGATATTGAGACCATGATGAAAGCGCTCTCCGAGAAGGAGAGGGAGAGGATAATCGGGACCGAGGTCGAGAGGATGATACAGGAGAACGTGGACCGGGAGGTCCGAAGGAGGTATGAGGAGATCCGCGAGGATGTGCGAAGGATAATCGAGGACGAGCTGGGGCCGGACACCGATGAGAGCGAGGACGATGAAGAGGATGAATACGATCCTATGAGAGACCTTGAGAGCCAGGGAACAAGCAGATATTGAGAATGCGAGTGAAAACAGGAAAGAAGATAACAAGAGACCTTTGCGGGATGGGACTGATCATTCCCCTCCTGCTCTCGCTCTGCCTGCCCCCGCCTGCAGCCTTGGCGCAGGTCAGCCGGGAGGATCTTGAGGGCCTGGAGCGTCACAGGAGCACCCGTCATCGAGCGGGCGTGCTGCAGTCCATCGACGTGCCGGACACGACCGCCATCCGTTGGGACACGCCCGTGATAGGGACCTGGGATCTCCTTGACAGCTCCGACAGGGAGGAGGACGCCTCCGGAGCCGCCCCGGTCAACGAGACCACTTTGCGGGAAAGGATTGAGACGCTGCCACTGGAACTGATGATACCGTATGACAGCCGCCTTGAGTCGCAGGTCAACACCTATGTCGTCCGTCACGCGGGAGCGCTCCGGGGAATGCTTGGCAAGTACCGGCACTATGAGGCTATGATGCGGGCGGCGTTCAGAAGGCAGGGCATCCCGGAGGAGCTGGCCGCCCTCTCCCTGGTCGAGTCCGCGATGAACCCCCTGGCCCTGTCCCCCGCGGGAGCGAGGGGTATGTGGCAGTTCATGCCTGGGACCGCGCGAAGGTACGGGCTGCGCTGTGACTCGACTGTGGATGACAGGCTGGATCCCGCTAAGGCTACCGACGCCGCTGCCCGATACCTGAAGGCGGCCTACCGCCGGTTCGGAGACTGGGCGCTTGCCATCTCCTCGTACAACTGCGGTCCCGGCTCCGTGGAGAACGCTATAAGGAATGCGGGCAGCCGGGAGTTCTGGGACATCTACCCGTATCTCCCAAGGGAGACGAAAGGCTACATGCCGGCGTTCATTGCGGCGCTCTACTCCGTGAGATTCCACTTCCTGCACGGCATAGAGCCTAGGAGACAAGCGGAAACGCCCTCGACAGTGTTCATGATAACACGGGAGATGACCTTCGACGAGGTCATTGAGGCGACGGGGATAAGCCGGGACGAGCTGCGCAGGCTCAATCCGCAGTACTTGAGGGAAACGATCCCGGGAAACGAGGAGCCGCACCCACTCCGGATACCGAGGGCTCTCGCCAAACTATTCCGGGATAATATTGATGCGATGACAGATTTACAATACGACAGGAACTAGAATCAAGTGAATATCATGATAGCATTAAAGAAAGTGATCATAACGCTAGCGGCGCTCTGCGCCGTGTCATGCGCCAAGGAGACCGGCACCGACGGGGAGCACGTAAGCGTCGGCGAGGTTATCCCGGCGTTCAATGTAACAACCCTCGACGGAACGACAACGAGTTCCGACACCCTGCTCGGTAAGCCCTCGGTCATCGTGTTCTTCGACACGACCTGCCCAGACTGCCAACGGCAAATTCCGGAGATAGAGGCGGTCTGGAGGGAGTTCAAGGGCTCCATAGGCGCAATAGCCATAGCCAGAGAGCAAGGACCTGATCCCGTCAGGGACTACTGGCACGGGAACGGGCTAACCATGCCGGTAGCGGCGCCGGGTAACCGGGAGACCTTCAACCTCTTCGACCGGGGGGCGAAGTCCGGCGTGCCGCAGGTTTACGTAACGGACAAGGAAGGGAGAGTGACACTTTACGGAAACGACCAGAAGATACTCTCAACGAGAATAATAACAGACAAACTAAAAAACAATTGAGATGATCAAATTATTTAGGAACAAGACATCAGACAGGATTGACAGGATCCTTGAGACCCTTGAGGAGATGAGGACATCTATCGGGGAGATTGACAAGAGACTGGCGAGAAGGGAACGTCACCATCTAGGGAAATACGACGGCGAGTTCAGGAGGAGCGACAAGGTCAACCTACGCGACCGTTATTCCAGACAGTCGGCGACGGGACGACATACACAGGAAGAATCATCACAAGAAGTAATCTGACAATGGATAATAAACGAGAGAAGAACAGTCATTTAAGGCTTTGTCTTAACGAGAGGGAGACCACACAACTCTATATCCTCGCCCGTATGTTCGCAGAGAACGGTTTCCTGGACAAGTCCATGTTCCAACCGGACGGCCTGGCCAGGACACTTGCGTCGAGACTGGCGGTCTTTCTCAATGATTACTACGGGAACATCGATATCGAGAAGAACACCTCACCCTGATCCCGTTCGAGATAATCTGAACGGGGACGGAGGTATCATTCAGTCCGGACAGCGTACCGAAGCTTATGGATACATGCGATTACCCACAAGTATAGCCAAATTGTCCAAATTGGTTTTCAACAACACGGCCTTCCTTCTTTATACTCTTTCTCGACACGAAGACGTACCTCTTTCAAGTCCCTGAACCAATCGATGAAGAACATCACAAGAAATGTGGTGATCAAAACAGGCTGTTCGATATTAATCAGAGTAGACAATCTTTGTGGCCGGTCCTTCCTGTTCACTTAATATATACCCATAAATGAGTCCCCTGATCATTGGTAAAGCACCCTGGAGCATGACCAGGAAGATGCCAAGCGCCATCTTATTGACTGGTCTATTCTTGAAGTTCCAGAATAACCGGACCATCCCCTTGATAAAAAGAGAACAACTTCAAACAAAAGGCAAATCTCAATCACCCGCTCACCAAAATCCTTCAATAACTTCAAAGCTAGAGACTTGCCTGTCAGGACTCGTCAAGATTGGCAAAGGCTCAGAGACCCAGTTGTGTGGAATCGCAAGCAGCAAATATGAGAGCTGCAGCAAACTGCTTTCGCGGCAGGTTGTATTATTCGACTTGAACAGGTCTATCTTCATGGTCCATCTAATAAGTAAAGCAGTTTTAGTCTATTTTTCTGAGCGTCCAATACCCGGAATGTCTGTTTCAATGTCAAAAATGTCGAGTTCACGGAGAATTATTTGGGCAGTTCCCATTCCGGAAATACCTTTGTATCTCTTGAATGTCTTATTCAAGAATAATACTATTATAATAATACTATTATAACATGAGAAAAAAAGTTATTTATTTATTATCAGTACTTCTTTTGTGCTCATGCGCAAAACATCTTGAAGAATCGGTCGTGGAATCCAAAACATCAGCAAACGCGGAGATTCTCTCATTCTCTTCAATCGAGGCTTTCCAAAATGCAATTGCCTCCAGAAAAGGTAATATGAAGACAAGAAGCAGTTCGTCGATGCCGCAAAATTTTGTTTCACTCAAACAGGCTTTGACTAATGAAGCACTTTCTTCACTAAACCATGTTGAAATACAGCGTGCTGAAGAGCAAGGGCTTGTATTTGAACCAGAAGATCATATAATTGTCGATCCGGAATTAATGGAGGTCTTGAACAAAGACAGGGAAGTGAACATCAATGGCATTAATTACCGCTTTGTAGAAACTGGCTTGTTTGCTTACGATGCCAAATTGACTTTTGACGAAGGATGGGAATCTTTGATTTCGCTTCAAAACATGTCAAACAAGTCCACAGTACAAATAACACCAGATGTTACTTTTACAAGGATTATCTATGCCCCGGAAGAAGTTTCATATGAGACAAGGGGTTCCTCATTCGGCAGCAGAAAAATCGTTTTGAGTGATGGGATTGAGATTGGGAAGGATCTGATCAAGTGCGCGCAGTATGCCAAGGGAGAGGGTGACGCATCTGGATTCCAGGAATTCGCGTCTGGGCTATTCGGCACAAACGTTGTCCTTGAGAACAACTTTGACTCCAAGCATCGAATGAAGTTGAGGCTCTATGACCAAGACTATCTAATCTACCGGTCTGTGGGCATGACCTTGCGAATGCAGCAAAAAGAGGCCGGTATCTGGTGGAGAAAGAAAGCTCAGGAATTCCGGTACGGATGGACAACTATGGAGTGCAAGTATTCATACAATAGTTCACCATTCGATGACAAGCTTCCTCATCCCGAGGTTCTATTCAAGCAGATGGTTGGAAACAATAATGATTTGGTATTGTTTTATTTGCCAAATATAAACACTACCTCTGGAGATATTGATGCAGTATATAGCAACAGCATGAATCAAGTCAAATATTTTGCCGCACAGTGGTATGCATCCTCTGATGGACAAAAATATAAAGGACATCCGCAAAGTGTGTATTCTACGATAGATAATGACAAGACTATAATAATCTTGTATCCCCAGGACGAAGACCGTGCCGAAGGAGAAGGTAAAGAAACTCATAGATGGGATATTACCCCCTTTAGTGGGAAAGTTACAGCCTCAGTGAAGTCTATCATAAATGGAGCCACAACATTTAACTTGAAAAATTTTTCCATGGGCGAATGCGTCGATGTGAAAATAGGAAGAGGCAGAATCTACGGGGCAGTAAAATACAACAATGAATGGCGTGCTTGCGTGATTGAATCCAAATAGTCTGGCTATATGAGACAGTTTTGGATACTTCTTCTCGCCACGATAATATTAGAATGGACTTTTGCACCCTGTACAACCAGGGCGCAAAAGTTTTATTTCTCCGTAACAAAGTTCCGAGTATATGATTCAGAGAAACGGTGCTACTATTCTTATAACATAAATACTAATACGACCGAAATAATTCCTCTATGGAGAATCCAATCGCAACAGATGTCATCGACAATATGCGATAAAAATCATTTGCCCATAAAAGAGGATCTACCATCTCTTACTTTGCCGCAAAGCGACCTGACAGAATCAATAAGGAATAATTGTTGCCTTTCTTTTCCGGATAGTCAAAATAAAACAATTCCCAAAATTGTAAATGACATCCTTTACATTGTTATTCAAGCTTCCTTATCTTCGAGGAATCCTCGCTCTTTTTATTTCCAAGACCCATTACCAACAGTGCAATCAACATTCGAGGTGGGCCGAAATCATTATTAATACTCCTATTCAGTATATGTTATATATGCATAAATCAACCGATACCATGAATTTATTATCTGTAAAAACAATCCTAATCCTATCCCTATGCCTTTCTGTATCCGTCATTTCCGCACAGGGGCAAGTTCGAAACAAAACCATCTATAGTGAGTTGCTTGGAGCTTCTCAAGGAATTGGAATCAGCTACGATGCCCGATTCAACAATCATGCTTCAGACGGTTTCGGTTTTCGTACCGGCTTGGGATTCGGCTACTCATATTCACAGTTCCTCGCTTTCAACCTCTCCGATGACAAGGTCGAATACTACGATCAGATGTTCCGTTTCGGTGTCCCGGTCGAGGTAAACTATCTTCTTGGAAAGGGCAAGTCCAAACTTGAGACCGGCGCAGGAGCGGTCCTGTGTCTTGACAGATATACGTCAAAAACTGGAGCTGAGCCCGATAATTCGTTTGGAGTGGCACCATACTTAAGCATTGGCTACAGGCTGGTGACAAGAAATGGTTTCTTGTTCCGTGCCGGAGTCTTACCCAATTATAATATCACGGAAGGCAAACTCGGTTTCTATCCATACCTCGCCTTTGGCAAAGCATTTTGAAGGCGACATCCTAATAAGACATTAGAACGTCCAGCAGAACCTTCTTGATTTCCTGGGTAATCTTGAGTTGCACCTTGTTAAAGGGCGCTTTCAAACAGACGTATGACTCGCGTCCCAAACCAGGAGCGATCTTATCTATGCAGTCGATGTTCACAATAGTCTTACGATTGATGCGATAGAAAACGGACGGTGGAAGGCTATGGATAATATCGATAAGTGAGTCGTCTATACTTCCCCATGAACCGTCAGAAATGAATACGCGCGTGTTCCCTTTCTCGGAATAAATATAGCAGATATCTGATACCCTTCTTATAACAATCTCGCGGCCAATTTCCAGGAGAATCCTGCTCCGGTATTTAACATCATGATTGAGTATAGCTGTGGAGGTCTCTTTGATAATACTGTTATCCGCTCTTGGATGTAGCGTCTCGCACTTGGTCAAGGCGCGCTGTAGAGCAACCTCTGAAACGGGTTTTAGCAGGTAATCGACACAATTATAGTCAAACGCTTTCAAGGCATACTCGTCGTATGCGGTTGTGAACACCACCATTGCTTCGGTTTCGACCTTGTCGAAAACAGAGAAAGAAAGACCGTCATCGATCTTAATGTCCGAGAAGATGATATCAATATCAGGATACGATGAGATAGCCTTGACAGAGTCCTGAATATTTGTTGTAACTCCGACAATCTCAATTTCTGGCCTCAAGGAAACAAGCTGTGCTTTCAAGGCCTCGGCTATCGACCGTTCATCTTCAATAATCAATGCTTTCATCATTTAAATCTTCTAAATAAAGAATAGGAACACCGACCTCAAATATGTTCCCATCATCAAACACCGTTACCTCTCGATTAGTTAGAAGGGAGTATCGTTTTTTAAGATTGGCAAGTCCGCTTCCAGTACCGCTAGCTTGATCTACCCTAGGGAGTATATTATTCGTGACAACGATATAATCATCTCTAAGCCTTATTTCAATTGTCAGTTGGTTTTCCTTACCGTGACGGTTGTGCTTCACGGCATTCTCGACAAGGCTTTGGACAGAAACTGGGGTGACGAATCCATTTACATACGACAGATGCGGATCAATATAGATAGAAATGCCGGAATATCTGTAATGGACCAAGCGTGAATAAGCTTCTACAAACGTAAGTTCCTCTTTCAATTCAACGGCATTTTTGTTCCCTTTTTCTACCAGGTATCGGTAAATCCTTGATAATCCCTGCAGAAAGTCCTCGGCATCTACTGATGCTGTTTTGATAAGTCCGGAGAGAGTGCTGAAACTATTAAAAATGAAGTGATTATTCGTCTCTAATGACAGGTTCTTCAACTTGGACTGCAGAAGAATAATTTCTTCGTCTTTCAACTTTTTTTCAGCTTCAATCTTTGCCTCTGTCTCTTCAAGGTATCGATTCATTAAGAATATGACCAGATAAGCCGTAGTAAGGACGGAAAGATTAAGATAATCTGTAAAAGCAATACGGGCAAACAATCCCTCCTTCGCGGGATAGATATAATGATAAGCCAAACCGCAAACAAACGCTGAGATACCGTTCAATAGTGCAAGAAGCATTACCTGAAAAATCAGATTCTTCAAATTCTTTTCTTTATTCCAGAATATCTTCACTATAAAACGGATGTAGACAAGGGACAATTCAAGGAGGATGGTGGTTTCAATTATTTGCTCTCCGAAGTTCTTCAGGATCTCCCAAAACAGAGGCCAACCGTTCATCTTATTAAACACAGGGAGATCGACAATACACCACAATACCCAACTGAACACAATGGAAAGGCATAGTAATGCACCATGGGAGAGATGCATCTCCCATTTTGAGGAATCATAAGACTTTCCGCTATCTATTTCCATATACTTGTTAGTACTATGCAAAGATACTGCAATTTTCGCTCATTAATTACAAGTAACGGCTACGACTCTAAGTTAGAGATAAGTAGCCGTTACTGAATTAAGCTATTACAAACGTATTCTTTGGATGACTTATTTCTGTTTAACAACGTAAGTTAACATTTCGTTTCCGTGAGAGAACTGTAGATAAAACTCTTTTGGTGTTCCTGTATTATTATTCGAAGCCTCAATGGAATACTCCTTCTTTTCTTTGTCACTATTATTCGAAATGCTTACAGTCAAACCATAATATGATACCGATATTAATGATCCATCAGACGAATTCTGCCGAACTTGTTCTTCTGTGGTACAATAACGAAAAATCCCATTCTCTGATACTCCATAAAAGCCACAGAATTCTGTTGAAGATGCAGCGTTACCTTTCATCGAAAGAACAGATACACCACCGGCACTGTCAAACTCAATGCTTGATGGAGAAAACATCAGACTATCATCCTTTGAACAAGACAGCAGGAAAATAGAAATTACACTAAAAAGGATTATTCTTTTCATAACTCAAAAGATTTATTAATGCTCTTTGTCCCCGAATTGGCTCCATAGTAAACTAATCTGTAATGGTAAGACAAATTCTGAAGGGGGATATTTGATGGATTGTTTTGATCTGAGAGTCTATCATAGGAGACGCCTTCTCTGGTTCGGAAGCAATTTGTCGCAAAATAGCCATTACCTTTTCCACTCCATCCCCAGTTGCAATGCACTAACATTGTGGATCCTTCATAACGATAACCATCTATTACCCAACTATGACCATAAATACCACTGCCTTCATGATTGCTTGTCCCTAGTGCAGAGATGAATACTGGCCTGTTACCTTCAAGCATCGTTTCCGTTTTGGATCTCATGTTACTTGTAAAGTGGCTTCCTTGTAAGCGCCCAACATTATTGTAACCATAATCTTTAAGTCTAAGTTCAATCTGCCTAGCTGTTACCATAGTTCCTTCAGAAAATGCAATTTTTCCGTTGCAGTCATTGAACAGTTGTCCTATTAGTAGAGCCACATCTTCCTTTGCCTGATCATCATAAGGCTCAGAGTAATTAGCCATATTAAACCATGAAAGAGTTCTACCATTGATTGTAAAGGATGTGGGGTAACCATTATATGCTATTACCATAGCCCCCGCAAGAATCGTGCATCCACATGGAACGTGATTATTATTGTTACCACTTTTTGTCATATAACAATACTTGTTGTATTCAACTCCTGCTGAGGAAGTCTGTTGTGTCCACATGGTTTTCAATAAAGGGGAAACACTTCCAGTTGTCGCTTTTGTTTCAACAGATTCATCATCATTGACAATACCATTAATAATCAATTGTTTTAAAAATGTATTCTCCTCGTTGTTGGATAATGATAGCGACTTAGGATCGATATTACCACTTTCAGAATAGGCTATTATTCTTTGACTACTATCAGACATTCCGATAATGCCAAATCCTTGATCATCTGAATAATTTACGATGTAGGCGGTATATTCTGAAGCAATGTTAGAATCCATCGATTTAGTCTCAGGTGCTGATTGAATCGATATTTTGTCAATGGATTTAACCTCACGCCCGTTTGTGCCCTTAGTATATGGGCTCTCATCGGAGAGAGATGCCACAAAGTCATTTAGCTTTTGTAGAACAATTGCCTCTTGACTTTGTTGTTCCTGAAACTCATAATTGATTACTTGACTTTATTCACACCCTATTGCAAAGAGAACTGGCAAAATAAATAGAATTAAACGTTTCATGATGTGTTTTTTTGAATAATGATTGTGATATTAACAAAACTGATTGTATACGTATTTGCAATTGCAATTGCGAAAATATATTTGAAAGACAGCAAAACAAAACAATTGTTTCCGAAAGCGACAATACAGACCGCGAACATGACATATTCACCATCGAATCCTTTTTCATTAGTTAGAGCAATTTGTTAAGCATGGTCTTTATGGTTCTTTCATCTTCATTTCTCTCTCACGTTTCTTGAGAATAGCCTTGGTACGTTTGAGTTGTTCTTTGGCCTTTAATGGATTATCGTGATATTCGGAAGGGAGAATGGCTACGGTGTGGTATTTCCGTTGCATGGTTTTACTCTCCTTCTCAGATAGATAGGGAGATGAATATGCTTGAATTGTCCCCCCCGTAGGTGTCACTATTGAAATGAGCAATGCCGATGATTGCCGTGATTGAAAATAGGCCAAGCAGACTTACACCAAAAGTAATAAATCTGTATTTTAAAGCACATGCCAGCAATTCCCTCCATACGATCTCGGCGATCGACATTGCCGTGCTTCGCAGGAGGTTGGCCGCCTTCTCAGCCCTCGGCTCACAACTCTTCCCCAAAGCTGAAGTCTCCCTCCCCAGCGGCAAAACACTCACCATCACAGCCTAAGCCCCCAACCCGGTTTATAACGATATCCGGTTGAATGAGAACCCTATTCAAGGCAACTTCATCATTATTACCAAATATATAAGAAGAATAGGAATCGTTCAGTTGGGAACTTATAATAGTTTTATTACTTTTATTACACATTACCATAATTGTTTCCTGCCCCCTGATATTCAGCGACTTAATCAATTATTTCCACATTTTTCATAATTCCATTTGCGCTTTCTGCCCTTTTTGTTATTTTTGTGAAAAAGATAGAACTATGAGCATAGAAGAATTAAGATCTTTACGGGAATATGAAGATCATATCGAGTTCAAAGAAGCTAAACATAATTACCCCTTTGCGGGAGGAGAAAGAAAAGAGGCTAAAGAGCGAAGACATTGTGTTCTTGGATATGTTGTGGCCCTTGCGAATGAACACGGTGGCAGATTAGTGCTTGGAATGGCGGACAACTACCCTCATGTTGTCGTTGGTAGCGACTTTGCGCAAGGAGAAGTCGGCAATTTGGAAGACGAAATATATGGGCGTCTCCACATAAGAGTACATTGTGAAGAATTATATGAGGATACCAAGCGTATCCTTGTTATAAATGTTCCATCTCGTCCCGTTGGCAAAGCGCTCCGTTTTGAAGGTGTTCCTTTAATGCGTACTGGCGAGAGTTTACGCGAAATGGACGATGCTGAGTATTTCGCAATTATTCAAGAACAGGATCCGGATTTCTCTGCTAAGACCTGTGACGGTTTAACCTTTGACGATTTAAATGAAGGTGCAATTACTAAGTTAAGAGAACTCATAAATGAAAAACGGAATAATCCAGATGTCTTAACAATCCCCACAAGGCAGTTACTATCAGACCTGGGTTTAACCACTCTTGAAGGAAAACTAACATATGCTGCCTTAATTTTAGTAGGGAAAGCCACGGCAATTGCACAATTCCTACCTCAGAACAATATAATTGTGGAGTATCGGAACAATCGTTCTCTTGATCGTTATTCAGCCAGAAAAGAGTTTCGATATCCACTGATTAATGCCGTTGATGAAATATGGGGATATATAAGCCATCCCGCCAGTAATCCTTTGCTTCATGTTAATGACATGCCTAGAATTTTGGATGTTCCTGGGTTTAACGAAGAAACAATTAGAGAAGCCGTTTTGAATGCATGTGTTCATAGGAGTTTTCAAATGTCTGGGGATATAATGATTAAAATATTCCCCGACAGTTTTGAAATTTCAAATCCTGGAGGATTCCCATTTGGAGTAAACATTGGAAATATCCTTACTGTCAATAGTGCTCCACGTAATCGCCTTCTTGCCGAAACTATTGAAAAAACGGGACTAATTGAAAGATCTGGCCAAGGTGCCGATATAATGTTCCGAAACTGCGTTCTTGAGGGCAAACCTCTACCAGACTATAAAGAATCTGATGACTATCAAGTAACACTAAGAATACAAGCTGTGATTGAGAATCCTCGTCTCTTCCTTTTTTTGCACGACTGGAATAAGCCATTGAATGCTTTTGAATTAATTAATCTTTATTATATAAACAAGTGCGAGGTAGACAGATTATATACCAATAGTTTAGCAAGACTCATTGAAAAAGATGTAATATGTGAAGATAAGTATTTCCGCTTTACGTTCGGAAACACATTTTTTAGTTATGCCTATCCTGATCGAGTAAAATTATACGATGCCAGTATTGTCCGACTCGTTTATTATGCGATTAAACGCAAAGGTTCCGCTTCATCTTCGGTAATAATAGAACAACTAAAAGGATTATATACGCCAAAACAAACTCGTCTAATCATTTCAAAAATGTGTAATGCGGGGTGGCTAGTTCAAAAAGGGAATGGAAGGGCGACCACTTATGAGTGGATAGGATAGTATTGAATATAGGGTTCATAAAACAATTACAAGAAAGAATAATGGACAATCAATTGCTTCAAGAATACGACAAAATATATAAGTTGTATGGATACCAGTCGGCGGATGTAGATGGGATTCGCGTATATGAGTACAAACACGGGCGTTATTTTGGCGCTGATATAATAGCCCTCTCTACAGACAGAGAGAAAACTGTCAATAAAGTAGAACTAGAATACAAACAGCTAGGTTTTGCAACAACTGTTAAACATTATTCTCCGATACAAGAACTCGAGATAGATTTGTTTAAGAGCTTCTTCCATGTAGACACATTAAGACGGAGTATAAAAAAAAGATACTCAGATTTCGTTAAGAAACAACTGTTGGGGCTACCAGATAAGGCCAAATACGAGTATATTAACGGTTCTTATACTTCGTTTCTATATAACAGTAGTGGTCCTGTTAATGAGCATGAAGAGTACGACGTATCTATGGTTGATAAGATTATCAATACGATTACGACAGAGAATGGCCCTTTACTTACCATTATTGAAGCTGCTGCCGGATATGGCAAAACCTGCTCTGCTTACGAAATCGTTAATCGCATATGCGGGATAAATGACAGCATCCTACCTCTTTACATAGAGTTGGCCAGAAACAGGGAAGCGCGTATTTTTAAACATATTTTACAAAACGAGATTGATCTTCAATTTCAAAACCTTGTTACATCGGAGGTGGTGATGCATCAGATTATTGAGGGACGAATTCCAATAATCATCGATGGTTTTGACGAATTGCTCTCAAAAGACATGTCATTGGGTTCTAGTGATTTTAGGAAAGTCGAAAGCATGTTGAATACAATCTTTGATATGCTTAAAGGGAATGCTAAAATTATTATCACATCAAGAAAGACAGCTATTTTTAGCAGTGAAGAGTACTATTCGTGGATGGCAAATTCGGCAACAGATTTCAAGATGCTTCGAATCTCGTTATCTGAGCCTACAATAAAGAATTGGCTATCCCCACAACAAATAGACATCTTAAGACAAAACAACTTCCCGATTGAGAATGTTTCAAACCCTGTTTTGTTGTCTTATATTCGTAATCTCACTGATACAGAATTGAAATCAGCAAGTAAGGAAAACGCATTAGTCAATAAGTATTTCGCTTTGCTTTTAGAAAGAGAGCAAATACGTCAGAAACTATTTATGACATCACACACACAAATGCGTATTTTTATGAAGCTTGTGAGATTTATGTGTGAGTTTAATATTAAAGCAGAAGAAAAAAGTACAATTAAGGACTTAATTCTGGAATATAATTCAGATATTTTTGCAGATTATATTGAGAATTATCCAGATTACCCCAAGCCCACATATGACGAGCTCGCTGACACTTTATCAAATCATGTGCTTCTTGACAGAAAAAATAATGGCACAATCGGGTTTATTAATGATTTTGTTTTCGGGACGTTAATTGGCGACAACCTTCTCAATGGGAAGTTTTCAGAACACTATTCAAAGGAATCATTACCCTCTATTATTAATGAAGATTTTGCCACTTTAGCTATTACCGCATTTAGGGTACAACCTAGGGAAAGAAAAGAAGCATTATGGAATCAATTATCATCTTTCGATTCCTCTTTCAGCCAAGATTACTTTTTCCAACGTGATATATACCTAAAGAAGAGATTAACAAAAGAGCAATTTACAGACATGTCCATTAATGACATGTCAATCGACTCTGTTGCTTTCTCTCATAATGCACTATTACAGCATGTTGTATTCAACAATTGTGTTTTTGCAAATTGTTCATTAAAAAGAACTGCGTTCTTTCAATCAGGACTTATTAATTGTCATTTGCATAATTGCAGTTGGGAAAACAATGATAATATCGAAGATGAATCTTCAATGTACCTAATATCATGTACTAGTGATAATGGGATAGAACTCTCTCTTTATAAAGAACAAGATACAATTGAAAACGCGGATCAAGAGAATCATGACCTTCTTTTTATTATCATCTCTTGCTTCTTTAAGGAGGACGGTCGGTATAGTCCAATGAAAAGGATTACAGCAATAAGAGCAGAATTGTCAGATTACAACAGAAAAGAATTATCTAAGGCTTTTGACAAACTGAGTAATCAAAAAATGATTAATATCGATGGCGATTTATGCTTTATACAGAAAGAGGGTATTTCATATTACTATAAGTATAAATAAATATGCAACAGAATCCAGCATTAATGCTCATTGAGCGAGCAATATATGATGATATCATTCACGAACTACATAGAATAGGTATCCATTGTAGGGTATTTTCCAGAATTAAAGAGTACGATTCGTTAAAAGAAAAGATACGGAGGAAGAATAAAGATTCATCAACTCCATATTACACTGAAACAGGGCGCAAAATGCAAGATATTTTGGGTATCCGTGTTGTTACCTACTTCTATGAAGATGTTCAACTTCTCTGGGATTTATTTTCAAAAAAGTACGAGGTCGTAGGTACAGAAGAAGCTATTATTAACACAAATAATTTTGAGGCATTACGGAAGAATATGGTGTGTCGAATGCCACCCGCTCAAATGATTGTTTTCAATGATTACATCAATTCTCTAAACGAAGGAAGCGAATATAAACTTGTCGATTCTACTTTTGAGATTCAGTTTCGTACGACATTGTCAGAGGGATGGCATGAAGTAGATCATGTATTGAGGTATAAATGCAAGGAGGACTGGGTTGGATCAGAGATGGAGAGCAGAATGCTTAACGGAATCTACGCCACTTTAGAGACGAGTGACAGAGCATTAAAAGCGCTATTTGACGATCTCGCTTACAAGCATTACAAGAAGTCGAACTGGAGTGCTATGATTCGCTCAAAATTTAGACTACATTTCGTCAAGGGTGATTTATCTGATGGAATATGTAAAATACTTGATGGAAATCATTTACTTGCCAAACGGATATTCAAGATTGATCGAAACCAAGTTATTCAAGCGATTTCGGACTCTGGCATACTTATTCCTTTGTCTTTAGACAACATAATACAAATCGTTAATTATTTATATATTAACGACGATAGTATTGGGGCTTTAGTATCTCCTATTATTGCAAGGGATCTCAAAAACAGATTGTCTCCATTCCGAAGCATTGATGAATAAGCAATGTGCTCTTCATGTGGGTCTTGTTGAAGAAAGCCTCCGCAGAAGATATAATCAACTGCGGTTCTCCCATTTGTTATCAACAACATTCATGGGGATAGCTCCGATTGTTTTTACCCCTTATTGTTACTCTTTTCAATATTTTGACTGCCCAACGGCTCGATGTCCTGGCTACAAGGAAAAAGAGAGGCTGGCTATCAGTCTCTCGACTTTTTAGTCAGCCCCACATTTATTCCGCACAGACTTCACAGTGGGTTTCTTCCCGTGTTATAACTGTAGATGTGCAGATGCGGTTATTCAGAGGACATGTGGTACTCGTCATCTATGATCAAATAATAGGTGCCGGATTTTTCCATATAAGTCTTCACATTCAAAAGAGACCTGTCGGCATCAAAACTGTTGGAATGGAATTCCTTTCCGTCATCAAAGATTACTGTAATAGATGATATCCTGCCAGGATTGAACAAGTCAAATATATCTTTTGCCTCAATCAATACAGTCCGAGACTCCCCAACCGGGATTTTGGCTTCGAACAGTATTTGGTTTGACGGTCCGTATGCTTCTACCCTAATTCCTACCGGTGTCCCGTTTTCATATACGATTTTCACATTCGTGGGATTGGGATCCACTATGCAGCCACATAGCATTGAAGTGATCACGGCTAGAGCACATAATGAACTAATTATTCTCAAGCAATTCTTCATATTTCCCTAGGAATTAATCAATTTGTTCATCAGTAACATTGTTTGGTTTCCAAAGCTTTAGATTCCTCTTTAAACTTGATAAACCATAAGAATCGAGCAACAACATATTTATAACATTATACTCATACCCAGAAATCTGGTCATTTGGCAGATTAGAATTGAAGGTTGATTGGTTAAATGTGTCAACAAGATCGATGAAAAGAGGAGTATAATTGTCATCGCCATCATTCCATGACTGATCCGTACTGGCTGAGGTTGTCGTACCTAATGCCCTATACTCAATGTCTGACAATGCCCATGCGACAAAATCCGCCCAACTCTCTGTTATATAGTTTTTGACTTGCAAAAATTGAACCGTGGTCATCCATGTGCAATGTGCCGCATGGCCAAGTTCATGTGCGGTTATATTAAAAATAATATCTGTACCCCGATATGATCCATCCTTGTATTTCCCCCACACTCTGATATCAGGGACAATTCCGAGAGTCAAGTTCGAAGCATAGTCTCCGCATTTTCGCTTGTTATATGAGTCAAAAAAACAAAGTTTTTCCTTCCTGGCATTTGCTGGACGAGCCAAACCGTTGATGTTATCATGATAATATCTATATGCCGCTCTGTGCATTGCAGCGTACCGTATATTCTTCTCATGCTCAGGACCTATATCAATATTCCAGGCCGAATGGTCAAGCTTTGGACCATCAAACGATACTTGGCCGAACTCCCCTTGCCGCACATCCCATTCGTCAGATTCCCATACAATTTTCATATTAACTGGATTCTTAAAAGAAGCAAGTTCAAATTCTCCATTATTGTCGGTAAGGGTTTCTTTAACTTTTAACAAATGTGTGCCTCTGATTCGAACACCTTTGATGGGTATGTACGAATTCGTATGGGTGTCAAAAGACCTAACTCTACCTGAAGGATTCCAAGAGCCTCCTCGTGTTTCGATCACCTCTTCATACTTCAAACCACATATCTCATATGCCTTTTTTAATAGGATTTCATAGTTGGTCGCTTCTGAGGTAGTCCTTGTTTCAACATATTCATCATCGTAATCTGGAATGTATGCTTTTATTAGTATTTCCGATTCTACTGGGATATTATTTATTTCAGGCCACCTCTCAACAGGAAGCGTAGTATACTGGAACGTAGGCATATTATCCGGGATAGTCGGATCATGATAATATGAGCCATGTACAACAATTTCTCTATCGAGAGGAACCTCGCTTAGGAAAACCCTTGGCTCAAGATTACGCAGAATATCCAGCTCGTCTGAATTCTTTGGTTTGAAACGAATATAATAGTGAGTAGGCTGAACGGAAGAAATGTCTATACTTGACCTTGTTTGATAATCAAGAGAAGAATATGCCTTCTGAAGGTTTTCTATCGAGTATGGGATTTTGATGGTACTTCCTAGGACGTACTCCCCCTCAGTTGTCATGTCCATTGAAAAGGATGACTGCTGAGTGCAATCATCAATCACCGTAAGCGGTAGTGCCTCCTTCGAGCAAGATACAAAAACACTTAGAGAAAGAAGTGTTAAAAAAAGTTTTTGTTTCATAATTAATGTTCACTGTTGTCCGGAGAATAATTACCATTATGTAAAACTCCCGACAGCACCCGTCTCCGGAACTACAACGGAATCTGTCGGCTGATAATAGAACGACATTGCAATTGTCCGGACAAAAGTAAATTGAAAAGAAAGTAATACAAAAACATTGTCTCTGAAAGCGACAATATCGACCATGAACAAGACATATCCAACGTCGAATCCTTTTTCAACAACCAGAGCGCCATTTGCTGAAGAAAGTCCTTTCTTGGCCTTAAGGTTCTTTCGTCGTCATTTCTCTCTTACGTTTCTTTTTGACCAGCCTTGGTACGTTTGAGCTGTTCTTTGGCCTTTAATGGATTATCATGATTATCGGTAGAGAGAATGGCTACGGTGTGGTATTTCCGTTGCATGGTTTTACTCTCCTTCTCAGAGAGATAGGGAGATGAATATACTCTGTTGAATTGTCCCCCCTGTAGGTGTCACTATTGAGATGAGCAATGCCGATGATTGTCATGATTGAAAATAGGCCAAGCAGACTTACACCGATAGTAATAAATCTGTATTTTAAAGCACGTGCCCGCAATTCCCTCCATACGATCTCGGCGATTGACATTGCCGTGCTTTGCAGGAGGTTGGCCGCCTTCTCCGTCCGAGAATGGACGATGAAAGCTCCGATGCTTTCACCGAGGAAGGCCCTCAGGATGCGGTGGAAATGTTACATGGAGAATCCGGACACCTGGGCAAGCCTCGCCAGTCTGATATCCTCGCCGATATGAGCGTACACGTAGTCGATGACGCAGTTCACCTTTTCCTGATATAGTTCTGTTGTCGATTTCTTATTCTGCATATGTCATTTCTCCGATGCAAAAGTAATACCTTCCATCTGGACCGACTTCGCAGATGTTGCGAAAATGAGCTACCATTTGCAGAGCAACAATGTCTGCCGCAAAAACAGGCCATCAACAATCTCATATGAACATCGTAAGTTGTTATTCTGTTCATTATTGTTTACCTTTGGTTATATAGATTCATTCAGTTATTATTAGGGAACGATATACCTGTTTACACCAATAATCTCGTAAAATATTGAAGTCCAGGCTGAAATAGCCTGGACTTTTGTGAAAGAAAACCATAGGTTTAAGGTATAAATACATAGAAATACCTTGAACTATGAGACTTACACTTGAGCACTTTGATTCCCTTATCTCCCTCACCAACCATTTCAATAGTGACAAGCGTTGCCGTGACTTTATCACCGAGCAGCGCTGGGGCAAGGTGGTTGTCTGCCCCCACTGTGGTTGCACCCACATCTATGTCTGCGGTAACGGAGACAATCAGTTCAAATGTGCTAATTGCCACAAGCGTTTCTCTTGTCTTGTCGGAACCATCTTTGAGAACACCAAACTGCCGTTGCAAAAGTGGTTTATGGCTATGTACCTTATCAGCAGCCACAAGAAGGGCATATCCTCCCACCAACTCGCAAGGGATATTGAGGTAACGCAGGTGACAGCGTGGTACATTCTCCATAAAGTCCGCACCCTCTTCAATCAGTATGATACTCCTACCCTTGAAGGCGAGGTGGAGATAGACGAAATGTATCTCGGTGGCAGGGAGACCAACAAGCACGAATCCAAGAAGACAGAGAAAACTCAGGGTAGGAGTACCAAGACGAAGACTCCCATATTCGGTATGGTGGCAAGGAAGGGCGAGGCAAGGGCTATCGTTGTTCCCAACACGCAGGCGGCTACCCTTATGCCCATAATCAAGCAGTTTGTTGCAGACAATGCCTATATCTTCACGGACGAACTCTCTTCCTACGAAGGGCTTGTCAAGGAAGGATACAAGCACGGAGTCATCCATCACGGCGAGAAGGAGTTCTCCAAGGACGGAATTACTACCAACTCCATTGAAGGTTTCTGGGGACATTTCAAGCGTATGGTGTTCGGTAACTACCATTTCGTTTCCAAGGCATACCTTCAGCAGTATATTAACGAGGCGGTGTACCGCTACAATACAAGAAAAGCGGACGAATCCGTCCGCCTTGCTGATATGTTCGCCAAGTCCATTGGTGTGTGTTCCTATGAAATGGTTAAAGCCTTGAAAGCCGCCTAACCGTACAATTCGCTCAATACCTTCTTTACTGACTCCGCAATAACAGCCCGAAGTTGAGATTCATTGAGTACAATTATGTTCTTTGTTTCAACACCCTCAAGCATTATTGTAGTCTCAGGTTTGTTTGGCGTAAGTTCAAATACCTTTGCGTGCTTTTGGGGATTAGTTTGCAAGGGCTCATAGTAATTGTTTTTTCGGGAATTCGTTGAATCATCGCATTTATTATCCCGATATTTCTAGGTGAGAGAATAGAAAGATTATATACATACTGTATAACTTTGAAACTGTTCAACTTGCCAATCACAATCCGTTTACCATCATATCCCAATATATTGTTTCCTTCATCATCTTTTTTGTAGACATTCATATCTGCGGTCGTGTTTGAATTGTGATTCCCATCATCCGAAAGAACAATACAAATATTTGCACAACATTCACTGGGGTCAACTGGCGCATTTTTGACCCAGGTCCACAATTCTGTTCCGTGATTTGACACCCTTACCTGAATGTATCCTTTACTAGTTTTGTATAGCCTATAAAAAGAATCTTCGTATTTATTGGGTTCAAACCCAGCGTTATCTTTTAGGACTGATATTGCTTCTTCAAAACTAACCATACTAATCATTTATTGATAAATAGTCTTATCTTTGTGAAAATGTATAATATGATACGGTGTATTGCAGATTTGGCTGAAAAACAGAGGAACGCTGTTTTCTCTGACAGTATGATTGCTGACTTTGATGAATCTCTTTCATTTGCAATCATTAAAGGAGAAGATGTTTTAGGCTATGTTTTATTGAAGGCATATTCTATTGATGAATCGTTGAACATTGAGCATCGCCCTTCCTTCCCTATATCGCAATTTGCTTGTGAAATTCTGAGAATACGGCCTCTTGTAGGAGAGAATGATACAGCTATAACCTTGTCCCTTTTAAAAACCACTTTGAACAGAGTTGAAATGTGGTATAATAAAGACAATGAATATTTCAAATACTTATGGGGAGTTTTCTCACAAGAGGGTGACGCACATTTCTTTGCTGACACTATGAATTGCGACATTTCCAGATGTCTACTTGGGGCGGATACAATGAAATTTATCATTTTTAGAGAACTAGATAATGATATGTGTGGTTAAAATAAAACGCACCCGAATAGGATGCGTTTCGTTTTTTGCTACCTTTGCAGGTGAAAGTCACAACGCCAGTGTAAAAAAAGACTCGTGGCCAACCCGGTTAGGATGTGTGTTTAGTCCACTGCCGCCGGAGTAACTTAAGTAGAGCCCCACTCGCTGGGTCCAATAGGAATAGGCACTGCAATGTGGCTTCCTTTTTTCTATAAATATATCGTTTCTCTGAAAAGAGTCAAGAGTTAGTGTAAACAGGTATATCGTTCCCTATTTTAAACTTATTTCGTTGAATATCAATCAGTTTTGACTAAAGCAGGGACGACTAATTACGTTTTCTTAACCTCTCGTGCACAAACAACCAGGAGATTCATCGGGACCGTCAGCCACCCATCATCTGATGTCCATTTTCAATCATAGTTGGACACAATGCCGGTTATCGTTATGGTTATCGTTCACTCGAGCTTGCTCGCTTGTTCCGAAGGTCTCAAGAACTATTAACTTTAATCTCTTCGCTCGGCCCATAAGGACGCTTGCCTCAGCAAGAACTGTTACATCGGAGCAGGCCACCGAGTTGGCGGACGCGGGTTTTGAGGAGGTGGAGGATTTGAAACGACATAAAACTGTTCAATTACTCTCACTTTCCACCCATTCCTTAAATTCCTTATAATTCATCACATTCCCAGCATCGTGAAACGCACCCGATGCCACCAACATCGTCTTATCGGTAGTGATGAAACGGAATGGTTCGTGGTCAACCGTATGATCATTTACGTGAAACATAAGCGCAATGTCCCACACATAGTTTTTCAGTTTGTCGTCCGAAATCTGGTTCCTGCTCTGATGAATCCGTCTCACCACCTCCTTCACAAGTTTCAGGAAGGCCGGATAGCGACGGATAATCTCCCTGTTACCACGCTGCATAAACTGGACGAATTCAAACTCTTTCTTATAACTCTCAGGCGTATATGGTACAAACTGATGCAGAAACGTATGGTAGTCAGGCAGCTTGCCCTCGTTCATCAGCAGATTATACGTAGTCCGCGAGAAGTACGTCACCAACAGGTTCTCAGTATCAGGAGTGTTCAGTTGCTCCTCAAAAGAATGTCCAAGTTGAGAAGCCAGAAATTCCACCGATCCGCACACCTCCCGAATCTGTTTTGCAAATCCCTCTTCTATCTCATCAACGTATGTTTTCACCGTACCGCCGTCGATAGTATGCAAGTCCGGCACCTCATCAATACTGTGATGCGCCACATATTCCGCAATAGCCATCAGCTGAGCATACATCTTCTCACGCGATTCGGAATGCATATGATACACCTCATTGGCTATCAGCAGTTCCATAGGTGACATCATCGGTCGCCGCTCATCCTTGCACTGTTTTTCTACCACCAGCATCATCGCCTTGATGGCCTTGAACGACACCGAGAAGTCCCTGTCCGAATGGTTAACCAAGTGATAAAGCAACTCCTTAATGACAATAGGTGATATAAACAGTCGCAACTCCTTTTCATCGTACCGCATTGCCGTGCACTCAGCGTACCGCTCCAATTCTTCCAGACCTATCCCCTCTACGAAGTCACGGGCTGCGTTTGTGTCAAAGATGATATTGGTCATATAACGCTACACGAATGTACCAACAATAGTTTGTAAGGACGATAATTCACAACTCTACCCTTTTCGGTATTACTTTATAATCCGACCAAGGCGCATCCCCAATTCCTATCAGGGCAGAGCCAAAATATAGCTCATCAATCAAGCGAAGGGAGTGCTTATCAATAGCATCCATTGCCATCCGTTCTATCATCTGGCGTGTCTCGTCACAAACGTCACTCCCCAGATACTCAACGAGAGGAAGCGTATCGTACAACATCCGACACTTGTCGAGGGTAAAAATGTCCAGACACATTTTTCTCGTTTTCGCCGTATAGCTGTACCGCCTGTGGTTTTCTGTGTTCTGATGATACGAATGGCCAAACTGATGAAGCATCATCTCCAACCAAAGGTGCACCATTGGGACATCACAAAACAAGCCGTTCCAAGCACCTATCAGGTTATGACTTATCAAATCAAGTTGAGTCCTAAGGGCATCTGAAAGCACGTCTTCATTCTTCTCATATTTAGCGACTATGAACCTTTCAACCACCTGCATACACCAATTCCTTGTATGCACCGGAACTTGCTCGTCAAAAAAGAAGTGTTTCCATGCTGCATTGTTTTCACTCATCCGTTCAAAGATATAGCTCAAGGGAGCCATATCATCTTCATAGTGTGATTGCAAAAAAACAGATGTCCGTTCTTGATCTTTCATAACGCCGTCTATATCTGCCATAGGAGCAAATATTCGCTCCTGAAGCATTCTATTATTCAGGCACGACACCACAGGTTTTATCAGATTGGCATATAAGAAGATAATCCTCGTCTGAAACACAGAATAAGCACATTCGAAATTTGCTTCAACCATATCTCTCACTACACTCTCCTCGTAGCCAAAGGCTCTACAACTCTCTACAAACCTCGTGTCAATAGGCTCCTTCTGATAATCCTCATCATACCCATGCAATGCACAATATTCAAAGAACCTCGAATGATAAAAGAACTTGGTCAGGAAATCAATGGTATCATCTGTCACGTCTGGATATGTTGTGTTAACTATCAACATACCCAAATTCGACAAGACATTAGACTCCAGTAGCAAGAACACAGTTCTGAACTCTTTCATCAACGATCCGGTGAAGTCAAGATAGACAATATCAAATTTAACTTCGTTTAGGCTTAAGAAGTCAAGGATATTACCCCTATAGATTTTCAGGCTCGGATATGTGAAATGCAGACTGTCAATAGCAGCCCGAAAGGTCCTTTTATCATATTCAAAGGCATAGATATTTTCTATTCTGACTCCCAGGTCCAACAAATGTTCTATGTCGTTTTCTGGCTCTGGCCCACAGAAGAAAGCCACCTTTAGCTCTTCTGGTTTCTTTGTACCATATTCCTGCTCTCCAAACCGTTTCCAGTCCTCGAACTTTCTGTCACTAAGCTCACGCGAATCCAGATAATGGCTCTCGGCAAAGCGGTTCTTTACAAATGTCCAGAGATTATCCAAATAGTCCTCCCTCAACACGCGTGAAGTCGCCCTATCTTGGGTAAGGCTCTTCACAGCATGTTCCCAAAGCAATTCCCTACTTCTTTCTTTATCTTCTTGCTTATAGGTTTCCATAATTAGAACTCCACAATCTAAATCATTACGGCTGTCCTTCTCATAACTCCTTTTCCTGCTTTGGTGGAGTCACATCCCAATTTCCATGACCACCTCCAAGCCATTTACCCGTACTTACCCAAGTCTCGTAAAAGAACATCCAGAGTACAGCCCAATGAACAATTGTGTCTGCCATCGACATCGCAGAAGTCCATTCCTTATAGTCAGGCAAAAACAGACATATCCTTTGTTTCTTTGTGTCGTAGGTATGAGGTAGAACCACAGCTCCTTCAGCTAATTGCAAGGGTTTGGGTTTCACAATGAACGTCCTTGGATAATATCCCGCACAATACTCTATCCTCAAAGTGTATGTATCGCTTATTGCCGTGGGAGTGAAATCACAGAACCATTCAAAACCGTTGTGTGTCATCCTCCCCGTCCCGCCATATTTGGTCTTAAGCATCCCAAATTGCTGAGCCGGAGTGTACTTGAATTTATTTTTCGCCATAGAATGTGTTTCCAGCATTCAACGCATGTCCGATGCTCCCTAACACACCTGTTGACGCAATCTTTGCACCGCTGCTGAACCCTGTCTTCTTTATCTCAGCATATCTTTTGTTTGCAGACTCCACTATTATCTGTCCGAATGGCTTCTTCATACTATTCCAGATAGCAGGCCCATTGCTCGAAAGTATCGTATTCAAATCACGGTTCACGGCATCCAGCCATTTATAGAAGTTCTCACGTTTCTTGGGCACTATCTTCCATTTCTCGGCATAGTTCTCAGACGGATTAAGTGGATTTGCCACCTTGTCGCTACCATCCGTGTCCTTAATAATATAATTCTTCATATGTGCAGCAACGTTCACAAGTCCCTCCAATACGTCCGCCTCACCTTTGTAAGCACGTGCTGCCAATGTTGTAATAATGATGGAAATGGGCTTATCATCGTCGTGGTCGAACATGATATCCCTATGGCGTTTCAATATCTGCACAATCCGCTGAAGCGGAGTCTTGTTGGGGTTGTATTTGCCTATCGGGATAATATCCTCCATCAACAACTGGCGTTTCGATACATTCTCTTTGCAGCGAGAGGCAAACCAGATTGCATAGCCGTCAGGATTGCTCTTAAGCCAATCCCTAATATCCGTCTGCGTATAATAACCGGCTCTTTCCTTGTCGGTTATACGAATGGAAATCTTATCTATCTTGTTGACATCAAATGCTTCTGCAAGCACCAGCCTCATCTGTTCATCATAGTCTTTACTCGCCACCGACGGCAAGATGTCCATATGGTATCGTTCTTTCAGATTCTCAGAATCCTGCCTGTAGATCAGCGTCCAGCAACGCTTCCCTTCTTTATCAAGCATCTTGCTATATCTGGGACTATTCTTCAGCCTTGCGCCTACCTTGTCCTTTAGGGTTTGCTGTGTCCAAACCGGATTCTTATCGTTCAACCTAAACACTAAGTCAACATCCATGTCATCACCTTCATTGACGGGCTGGATGATAGTTCCGAGGCGTAGCGAACCCTGCGGAGAAACTAAAGGGTCGTAAGAGCCAAGCTCCGGGTCATCTTGAAGGAATTTCCCAACGGCATTATAGCTCTGTACTAACGCATTATATTGTGTTGCAGTAATGTCAAGGGTCTCTCCAAGAGCCAGAATAATCTTCTCGAACTCTTCTCTTTGTTCTTTGCTCAGTCTATTGTACATTTCGTTATCGTGTTATTCAATTGTTATAGTTTTGACATACTCGTTTGTGCCTTGTGGCAGGTCATACAGTTCCCACGGCAAATCAGACTTTGGCAAACGGATATGACCGAATGCGACAGCACATGATAGGGGCATTGCAGGCATTACCTTCACCTTCTTTCCGACTGCAGATGTATTGATATCATTAATCACCGTACGCATCATATTGCAAAAATCCAACAACTGCACTCTTGTCCTCATCATATCCCTATTGGGATGCTCGCAGGTCACAATCCAATAACTGTACTCGCTGCCAAACTGAGACTTCACACGCTCCACAATATCACTGCCACTCAAGGCAAAAATGAGAATAGGATCTTCGCATTTCACTCCTGGTCCTATAACTCGAAAATCATTAGTCACATTATCTTCAAGCCATTTCCAGGTGTCTGGTTCTCTATGCTTTTGCATTATCTCAACTTGGTATAAGTCTCCAAGCAGCGTTCCAAGCAATATCAGCAATGGCTGCGGAGCAAGTGCAAATAGCGAAATATGCGGCACATCTGCTATCTTCCCTTGTAACTTCTGTTTGAAATTGTCTCTCAGAATATCAGGATGAAACTCCCAGTACTTTTGCTCGTTGTCGTTATATGGCAGATTGGAAGCGTCCAGCCTAATAGGTTCAGGAGTCATAGGATACATATCCGGGAACAAAGTATCTGTTGTGACACTTGTTGTAATAAAAGGAATCCGATCCCCTATCTTCGGGGCATAACAAACCACCAAGCTTTTCTTCTCCGGGGCAATGCCAGTAACCATTTCTATCCTCTCCTCATGCTCTTTCTTTATGCCCCGGAGTCTATCTACGCCATATTTCTCAACACCTCCTGCGCTGTCAATCAGCTTGTGATGATCTTTACAAAGCAGGATAAGGTTTGACGCATCTTGAGCTAATTCCGCTGATAGCTTTTCATCACCTCGCGGTCCCTTTACGGAGTCTGCAATTATATGCGCATACTCTGACAGGTTTACTTTCTGCATAGTGACCCCATCCCTGTAGAGAGGTTTGTTGCAGATAGCACATCGCCCGTGAGCATTGAACCAAAGTTCTTGCCTTACCTTTGTCGGAATCGAACTTTTACTCATAAATAGTTCTTCAATTAAAGATATTTTTCATTTACATAACCACTTGAGCACACCCGCTGACAAGTCCACGGCCTTCTTTGTCGTTGAGTTTAGCAATATGGTACGTTTGGCTCGTCCTACATCCTTACTCTCTTCGTAACCAAAGGCTCCACTATTTCCTATACAGGTCAAAATGGCCCTTGGGCTTCTTTTCTATCACACCGAGAGCAAGCATCAGTTCATACATCGTTGTCACAGACTCGGCAAATTCAGCCCCATCTGCCACCTTTGTTTCATGGATTTCTTTCGCTCGTTCAAAGGCAGTCACTATCCGGCTTTTCTTTGTAGAGGGGTCCGATGCCAGCATCAAATCAAAGAAATCCTCATCAACCACTTTACTGTCGTGACTATACTCCGCTATGTTTGCGCCAGTCCTCTTATTATATGCCCTGATATGCTTGTTAATCATCCTAATCTGTGCCTCCGAGTGAGAATCGCCCACCATTGGAATCGCACTGCCATTATGATTCTCGAAATGCAACAAGAACCAATACTCGATACACATACTAGAGAAGGCTACTCCAAAACCCTTTTCTCGAGCCAGTTTTATTCCTGCGGCAAAGTCAGGCCTGCCATCATAGTCAAATACCAACCAGCGTTTGTCATATTTCTGCTTCTCCTCCGCTGGCATACTCTTCCATTTTCCTTCCGACTCATTCACAAAATCCACACACCGAGAGATGCCACTACCACGCCTCGTAACAGGCATTACCTTGCAATTCGATTTCTTCAGCAAGTCAAGATAGCTCTTCTCAGTATTCCGCCCCTCCACAAAGAGGATGTACTGCTTGGTGGAACTATTCCCCTTTGCACTCCTCAGATACGAGTTCTTCCTCTTCTTGTGATCCATGTCCTATCAAATCATATATATTGTCAAGTTCAACGTACGGCACACCCGTCAACCTGCCATCCAGATACATCTTCTCAATACTGGTTCTGATCTGACGCTGAAAATGTGTGATGGGGTACACATTCGATTCACCGTAACGGTTTTTATTCACGATATAGACCTGGTCCTTACGGAATAGGTACTTTTTGTCAACGCCATTCTCCTCGTATCCTATAGGATATGACAGGAGAGAAGTATTCTGGGTATTAACAATCAGCTGAGCCTTGCTGCCGGTCTTATAGAACAGCCTGATTATGGCAGTAACAATAAAAGGATGCAAACCAGAGTCAATCTCATCTATAAACAACACCGTGCCATATTTCAATGCCCGCAAAATAGGCCAGCTCAAGCGCAACAAACGATTGGTTCCAAACGATTCGTCCACCTCCATCATCATCTGACGCACGCCCACCTTCTCATATAGCTCATTGTAAAGCTTATGAGATGTAGCCACTCCATCATACACAACCCCTTTGCCAGGCTTCTCCTTCATCATGCTTTTGATCTTTTCCGGGATAGCATCAGGGTTCATTTCATGCATCGCCATATCTTCGATATTAAAATCGAACGACTTCATGAAACTGATAATCTCCTGCTTCTTTTCTTCATCCATCAATTCATCAACAGGCACGATCATTTCATTGGCAGAAACAACTGTCAACCTTCCAAACCAAGCCACAATCTCGCGACATAACGAATCATTAAACGTTGCCAGTATAGTCAGCAACGGAACCTCGGCAGACACCATACCTGCCGACACAACAGCACTAC
>Ga0310786_10001942_pt1 | contig 32617 bp, 29 predicted proteins | sample AusTroGonzalo_MG_FD_203881 | JGI IMG/M metagenome (GOLD analysis project Ga0310786, IMG submission 203881) | Bovine rumen microbial communities from tropical cattle in Woodstock, Queensland, Australia - Gonzalo_03 (v2) (version 2) | ecosystem: Host-associated > Mammals > Digestive system >...
TGTGTACACCCCAATAAATATACACCCGATTTTTTGAAAATTCTTCCAGTTCTGAATGTTAAAAAGGCGCATCCTGCGGAGGATAATAATCCGGCTGCGGGAGAGGCGGCTCGGACATGCTGCCGATGGGGGCATTCATGCGCGAGGGAATAGAATCGGGGATGCGGTCATCGTCGAGGTTCTGGAAGCGGGTGTACTGGCCAATAAAGCGGAGGCTTACATCTGCGATGGCACCATTACGATGCTTGGCAATGATAATCTGAGCAATGCCACGCAGGTCGTGCCCCTCATCGTCGGTATAGATCTTGTAGTACTCCGGACGGTGGATGAAGCAAACCATATCGGCATCCTGCTCGATGGCACCAGATTCGCGTAGGTCGCTCAACTGCGGACGACGGCTCTCGTCACCCTTCTTATCGCCCCCTCCTATGCGACTCTCCACGCTGCGGTTGAGCTGCGACAAGGCGATGATGGGGATATTGAGTTCCTTAGCTAGTCCCTTAAGAGAGCGGGAAATGGTACTCACCTCTTCCTGACGGTTGAAGAAAGTCATACCGCTGGCATTCATCAGCTGAAGGTAGTCGATGATGATAATTTTCACACCATGCTCTCGCACGAGGCGGCGAGCCTTGGTACGCAGTTCAAAGACCGACAGCGAGGGGGTGTCATCCACATAGAGCGGAGCGTCCAAGAGGTCGCGCAGCTTGTAATCCAACTGCTGCCACTCGTAATCGGCCAACTGGCCTGTACGTATCTTATCACTCGGTATCTCACAGGTATTTGCAATGAGACGGTTCACCAATTGCAGGTTGCTCATCTCCAACGAGAAGAAAGCCACGGGATACTTCATATTCACCGCCATGTTCTTGGCCATGGAGAGCATAAAAGCGGTCTTACCCATGGCCGGACGGGCAGCGATGATAATCAAGTCGCTGTTTTGCCATCCAGCCGTAATCTTGTCCAGTTCGGGGAAGCCGCTCTGCAAGCCACTCAGTCCGTCGGGCCTGCCCGCAGCCGCCTTGATATTGTCGTAAGCCTCTTTCAGTACAGGATTGATCTGCACATAGTCCTTCTTCACGTTCTGCTGAGAAATCTCGAAGAGCCTTCCTTCAGTCTCCTGCATCAGGTCGTCCACGTCGATAGTCTCATCAAATGCCTTGCTCTGAACCGTGTTGGAAAAGGTAATCAGTTCACGGGCCAATGCCTTCTGGGCAATGATACGGGCATGGTATTCCACATGCGCAGCCGAAGCCACCATGCTGGTGAGTTGCGTGAGATAAAAAGGACCGCCCACCTCTTCAAGTTCGCCTCGCTTCTGCAGCTGGTCTTTCACCGTGAGCAGGTCGATGGGTCGCTGGGAGACCGCCAAGTCGGTGATAGCGGCAAAGATAAGCTGGTGCCGATGCTCATAGAACGATTCGGGCTTGAGCATCTCGCTGACCTGTGAGTAGGCATCACGCTCTATCATCAATGCGGCCAGCACCGCCTTTTCCAACTCGGGTGCTTGGGGCGGAATGCGTCCGTAGTCCGAGAGTGAAGGGGCGGTATTATTCTTGGGTGTTCGGGTTCTTCTACTTGTCTCTGCCATAATTCTATTGTTTTAGGTCACAAAATTAGGATAAAAATGCGAAACTGCTTTGTATTCTCCCAAGAAGTTTTTAACTTTGTTTTCAACATGAAGCTTTGAAAAATTTGAATTATGCTTACCTTTCCTTGCTGTAAAATAAATCTGGGGCTGTATGTAACGGCTAAGAGAGCGGATGGCTATCACGATTTGGAGACGGTGTTTTACCCTGTCCCCTTGAAAGATGCATTGGAAGTATTGCCGTTGCGTGAAAACTCAGGGATGCCTTACCGACTCACCCAATACGGGCAATGTATTGAAGGACCTGCAGAGAAGAATTTGGTGGTAAAGGCTTACCTGCTATTGGCGCAGGACTTTCCTTTGCCACCCGTGGATATACACCTCTATAAATATATACCCTCGGGGGCTGGTCTGGGGGGCGGATCGACTGATGCCGCCTATATGCTGATGCTGCTCAACGATATGTATCACTTAGAACTTAGCGTGGAAGCGTTGATAGCCTATGCCTCCCGCTTAGGGGCCGACTGTGCCTTTTTCATTCACGGGAAGCCTACCTTTGCCACTGGCATCGGCAATATCTTCACCCCTGTGGAACTGTCATTAGAGGGTATGCAGTTGGTCATTGTAAAACCGGATATCTTTGTCTCCACCGAAGAAGCATTCCGTAGAGTGACTCCTCAGCGTCCACCCGTCTCGCTGACGAACATTGTGCGGCAACCTGTCTCTACATGGAGAGATACAATGTGCAACGACTTTGAGCTTAGCATCTTCCCCCACCATCCTCGCATTGGCGAAATCAAGCAGCAGCTCTATGATGCAGGGGCCGTCTATGCCAGCATGTCTGGCTCAGGCTCCTCGGTCTTCGGGCTGTTTGAGGAAGGTGCAAAGCTGCCTACATCACATGACTTTCCGCAAGATTTCTTTTTCAAACACGAGTTGTAAGGATTAACAAAAAATCATACTTTTAAATTTGCTTAATTATTGTTTTTTTTAGCTGAAAAACTTTTTTATATAAAAACTTTTCTCTAAATTTGAGGAGTGAAATGAATCATACCATGAAAGGAGGATTTTTTATATGATTTTTAGCAAAGACACCATTATTAAAAATAGTCGTCAGTTATACCAGAGCATGAACAAGGCGTCCCATTATTCTTTCAACGACCTGCAAGGTTGGAGCCATCTCGATGATACGGAGTTGTGTCTCGCCCTCGGTCAGTTGATGCAAGAAGGTAAACTTTCCCAGTACCGGGACTCCACAGGTATATACTACGAAGTGTCTTGAATGGCATAAGAAAAAGCGGGACGAAAGCCCCGCTTTTTCTTTATAGGATCAGCCCCGATTCCCCATGAATGGTAATCAAGTCATCAAAGCCCAATTCCTCAGCGAAGGTAGAAAGTAACTCATATTCATCCCCGGGTTGCGGGTCACTATCCAAGTAATTGATGAACTCCTCGTAGAGACGATCCACTTTCTGATACTCCTTATCGTTGCCGTGATACTCACTCACGATGTTGATGCCGTAGAGGTTGGCATAGTAGAGCGAAGCGACAAGTACCATGAGTCGGCTGGCATTGACCACCGTCTGTGGCATGAGGTCGAGTTCCTTGCTGGGCCGGATGGCCGTGAGGCTCTCCTGCTCCTGACGGGTGAGGTAAAGCAACTGTAAGGGGCGTAACTTTGGATACTCAAAGTAGATATAGTCTTCCACAATGAGGTCGTGAACAAAGTTCATGAGCTGATAGGTAAAACCATGCGCCACGCCCAACTTGAATGCTGCCAAGCTCTCTGGCTTCATCTTAGTAGCAAAATTGCTGAAGAAGACACCAAAGCGGCGGTTGAAATTCGCCAGATTGGTTCCCGTGAATTCTACCACCTTATTCTTACCACGCTTACGGGCCTCCTGCACCATCTGCAGGCGGATGAGCTTACGCATCACCAGATAGTCGGTGAAAGGCAGACTGGCCTGGTAACGGATTTCATGCGCATCGTTGCTCTGCGCCTTGGCTACCTGCAGCGTAACGGAATGCTCTATCTGCTCATCGGGGATGATGTTGATGGGCTTACCATCGGCCTGCTCCAACTGCTTCTTCAGTGCCTCCACAATGGATTTGTAATCGGTCTCCCCCACGAGTTTTTCAGCCAGCGACACCAAGAAGCGCAACAGGTTGTCGCGTGTACCTGAGTTATCCACCGCCTGCAATGTCTGTTGTGTTCCGTCCATACAGACCTGGAAAGCCCGCTCCACATCGCCTTGTTGAAAGTATGCCAAGGAACGTCCGTAGTGGGCATTCACATAGTAGGGGTTTCGCTCCAAGGCCTGTTCAAACAAGCGGATGGCCTCGCTGAATTCCTTGCGGTCGAGGCAAGCTGCCCCCACGTTGGTCACTGCCACAAAGTTGAGCGGATCATGCTCCATGGCCATGCGGTAATACTTCTCCGCTTCGGCGGGATGGGAAGCCGTAAGGAAAAGGTTGCCCAACTGCACCAAGGTAGTCATGCCCGCCGGTGTCTCTTCCACCTCTAATTCCACACCTTCGTCGGTGAGTCGTACCAAAGGTTTGTAAGCCAACTCTTCAAAAGCTTTCTCGGTCTTGTCCTTCAATTCCTCAAGAGTCTTGGCCTGAAGGATATTCTCCTGTAATGGGATTGCAATTATCATAATCAAACGTATTTTTCTGCTGCGAAGATACAAATTATTTAAAAGAAAGCCTTATCTTCGCACAAAAAAATGGTATTATGATAAAACGATGGTTATACAATGCCCGGTCTTTTGCAGCGCCGCAGAACCTGATGCCAAGCCTGCTGGCCGTGGTGCTGGCGCTGGGAGTTCCCGGATTCAATCTGTGGTTGGGCCTGTTGGCCGTAATTGGTGTGTGTCTGGTTCATTTAGGGGGCAACCTGCTTGACGATTACTTCGACTGGCAGGACGAGCTGCTCTCCTACCGTGAAGATTTGCGCAAGGAGGGCGAGAAAGCCTTTACCGACAAGTATCCCTACATGCGCGACGGCTCCACCACCGTTCCACAGCTACGCCGTGCCATCGCCGTGTTCTTCGGACTGGCCACACTGTGCGGACTGATTATCTGGTGGCAACGAGACTTCGATTGGTGGCTGGTAGGCATTGCTTTGGTGGCTGCTGTGCTGTGTTATTTCTACTCTGCCCCACCCCTCAAACTGGGTTTCCACGGTCTGGGCGAATTGGTCATCGGCATCTGTTTCGGTCCCTGCCTCATCTGCGGCGTGTATCAGTCGGCTTGCGGCGGTCTCTATACCCCCGAGACCGACTTTGCCTGGCATATACTGGCGTTGGGTTGCGCCATCGGCCTTTTCGTGACCAATATCCTCTATACCCACTCCTTTGTGGAACGTCATGTCGATGATGTGTCACACAAAAAGACCTTGGCCGTGGTGCTGAAGACCGATAAGGCTGGTCTGCTCGCCTACGCATTTTTTCTGTTTACTCCGTTTACGTTGGTGCTGCTATGCGTAGCTTTTAACTATATCCACTGGGCCTATGCCTTGGTATGCCTGATGTTGCCCCAAGCCTTCTGGTTGCTCTGGGCCATGATTATGTTTGCCCGCAAAGTGGAGGTGGATACGTCGCATCCGCACAAGTGGCTGGGTCCGATGGACAACTGGGATAAGGTGGAGGAAGAAAACCGCTACTACTTGCTTCGCTGGTACACCATGCGCAACATCAACACGGGCTTCTGCTTCATCTTGGCACTCGTAAAATTGGCACTTTATTTTTTCGGATAAGACATGATACAGAGACTCAAACAATTTGGATACCTGGCAGGCTGGCAGTTGCGTACATGGCTTGGACGGAAAGCTCCCCTGCAGTCGGTGATTTTCATCTTAGACCAGTGCAACCTGCGCTGCAAGCATTGCTCAGTGTATGCCATCTCCACGCCTCGCATCAAGACCTTGGCACAAATCCGTAAGGAATTGGAATACTGCTATCAATCCGGATCCCGGTTTGTGGATTTCGAGGGGGGCGAACTCTACCTTTGGAAGGACAAGACCGAAGGGGACAAGGTGTATGACATCAACGACGTGATAGACCTGGCGCACCGCATCGGGTTCTGGAACGTAACCATCACTACCAACGCCCAGTTGCCTTTTGTTGGGACACATGCCGACCAAGTGTGGGTGTCGATGGACGGCATCCGCCAGTGGCATGATGAGATTCGTGGCAAAGGTGCCTTCGAGCGGTTGGAGAAGCACATCACGCAGTATGGAACATCGAAACATCAGGCACCCGTGTGTGTGAACATGGTGATAAACAACCTGAACTATCCATGTGTGGAAGAGACCTTGGAATATGTGAAGGCGCATCCGCACATCGACCAGATTTCTGTGAATTTCCATACACCGTTCAGCGAGACTGAGGAACTGTTTCTCGACCCTGAGATCCGCAACAACATTATCGACAAGCTGATAGCCTACAAGCGCAAGGGCTACCCCATCATGAACAGCATCTCAGGCTTGCAGGCCATGAAGATGGTGGGCGGCAAGACACGCTGCACCGACAAGTATTGTTGGATTACCAACTTCATCTTCTCCGATGGCAGCAGGGCGCCCAAATGCATGGGCTATACCCACCAGGTGTGCGACCGCTGTGGCTTCTCCATGGGCGGCGAGATGTATGCCATGCAACATTTCAAACCCGACACACTGCGCAGCGGTCTGAAGCTCCGTACCTCAAAAGCCGTCTGAACGTAATGCTCGCATGGCATTGAGCACAGCCAGCACAGTGACACCCACATCGGCAAAGACCGCCATCCACAAAGTGGCAAGGCCCAGCGTGGCCAACAATAATACCGCCACCTTGATACCAATGGCCATAACCACGTTCTGACGGGCAATACGAAGGGTACGACGGGCTATCTGTATGGCTGTGGCTATCTTTGAAGGTTTGTCATCCATCAATACCACATCGGCAGCTTCGATAGCAGCATCGCTTCCCAAGCCACCCATGGCAATGCCCACGTCGGCACGTGCCAGTACGGGGGCATCATTGATGCCATCACCCACAAAAGCCAATGTTTTACTTTCATCGGCCAACTGCTCCACCAAGCGCACCTTATCGTCGGGCATGAGTTCGGCTTTGTAGTCAGTAAGCTGCAACTTGCGGGCTACATCGGCAGCTACTTCTTCACGGTCTCCCGTGAGCATCACCGTATGCTGCACACCCAACTGCCGCAGGGCTTGGAGTGCTTGGGCACTATCGTCCTTGATGCGGTCGTTGATTACGATGTGTCCGGCATAAGTCCCATCTACCGCCACATGGATGATGGTACCTACATGCGTGCAGTCGCGCCACTCGGCTCCCACTGCTTCCATCAGGCGGGTATTACCCACAACCACCTTCAAGCCACCCACACGAGCCTGTATGCCCTGTCCTGCCACCTCCTTCACCTCGGTGATGACGCAACCGTCAGTCGCCTCCTCGGGAAATGCATCACGCAACGCCGCTCCAATGGGATGGGTGGAGAAATGCTCCACATGAGCAGCGAGATGGAGGAGTTGGTGTTCATCAATCTTCTGAGGATGCACGGCTTCCACGGCAAACTGTCCCTCGGTGAGGGTTCCCGTCTTGTCAAACACCACCGTATCTGTCTGCGCCAGCACATCCATAAAGTTGGCCCCCTTCACCAAGATTCCCTTGCGGGAAGCTCCGCCAATGCCTCCAAAGAAGGTAAGCGGTACACTGATGACCAGCGCACAGGGGCACGAAACTACCAAGAAGAGCAAGGCACGGTAGAACCAAGTGGCAAAGGTATCAGCGAAGGCACCTGAGAGCAACGGTGGTACCACAGCCAACAGGATGGCAGCTCCCACCACCACGGGGGTATAGATGCGGGCAAAGCGGGTGATGAACGCCTCACTGTGCGACTTGTGCTCTCCCGCATCCTCCACCAAGCGGATGATTTTCGACACGGTACTCTCCCCAAAATCCTTAGTAGTGCGCACCTTGATTACCCCATCCATATTCACACAACCCGAGATGACCTCATCACCCTTGGTCACCGTGCGTGGCAGGCTTTCGCCCGTAAGAGCCATCGTATTGAGCGAAGTCTTTCCCTCGATAACCACACCGTCGAGCGGCACTTTCTCTCCCGGACGGACAACGAGGGTCTCTCCGATGATCACTGTCTCAGGTTTTACCGCAAGCACCTCATTCCCACGCTCCACGTGCGCAATATCGGGACGAATGTCCATCAGTTGCGTAATGTTCTCTTTGCTCTTGCCTTCGGCATAGCCCTCGAAGAGTTCGCCTACCTGGAAAAACAGCATCACAAACACCGCCTCGGGAAACTGTGTTTCAGCCCCAGGCAGGAATCCGATGCACAGGGCACCGATGGTAGCTATCGACATCAGGAAATGCTCGTTGAGTGCCTCTCCATGCAGCAAACCCTCCAATGCCTCATGCAGCGTTTCGTGTCCTATTAATAAATAAGGTATAAGATAGACCAGCAGCAATCCCCATGTGGGCAGGACGCAGGTATGTTCTATCACGACTGCCCCTATGAGCAATACGGCTGTAGTGATAATCAGCAGCAACTGCTTTTTCAGGCCTCCTTCTTCGTGATGATGCTCATGTTTGTGAGCGTGATCGTGATGATGCTCGTGATGATGCTCATGATGATGTTCACAGCAGCAGCCTTTTTCTTCTGTATGATGATGTGTCATAATTTATACGTATTTTTTTGTTTTTTGTGCAAAGATACTTGAAATAATACGCAACCAAGTTGCAAAGTTGACCTATAATCATTATCTTTGTTCGTAAGAAAAAAAATAATACTATGGGACTGAAGATTTACAAGGCTTCGGCAGGAAGCGGAAAGACTTACACACTGGCTGTGGAATATATCAAGTTTTTGATACAAAACCCACGGGCATACAAGCAGATATTGGCCGTGACGTTCACCAACAAGGCTACTACGGAGATGAAGGAACGCATTGTTCAGCAGCTCTATGGACTGGCCACGGGCGATGCCGCCTCCGACAGCTACCTCCACAGCATCAGTACAGGTCTTAAGGGACGCTATACTGAGGCGCAGATACGTGAACAGGCAGGGAAAGCCCTGCACTATATCCTGCACGACTACTCCCGCTTCCGCGTGCAGACCATCGATGCGTTTTACCAAGAGGTAATGCGCAACTTGGCACGTGAGCTCAATCTGATGCCCAACATGTCCATTGAGTTGGACAACCGTCAGGTAGTGGACAAGGCGGTGGAGCACCTGATCAGTCGGCTACAGCGAGGCAACCAGGTATTGGGCTGGTTAGAGGATTTCATCGAGGAACGCATCGTTGAAGGCAAACGCTGGAACGTGGAGGACGATACGAAGGAGTTCGGACTGCATCTTTTCGACGAGACCTACCAGCAACTGGGCAGCGAACTGAACGCAAGCCTGACGAAGAATCCCCAACTCATCAGTGATTATAAGACCAAGCTTCGGAAACTGGCAGATATGACCAACGCCTACATGAAACGCGTGGGCGAAAAGTTCTACCGTTTGCTTGAGGAAAACAACCTGACCATGGATGACCTCGCGTATAAGAGCAAAGGCATCTGCAGCTATTTCAACAAACTGATACGTGGCGATTACCTCATCACAGATACCATTTGCAATGCCACTGCCATCAAGCACTTGGAGAGTGCCGAAGCTTGGAGTCCGAAAGGCTCGAAACGGCGCAAAGAGATAATCAGCATTGCAGAGAATACCCTGCAACCGTTCCTGAAAAACATTGAGGAGATGCGAAAAGACTCTGCACAGTTGGTCAATACCTGTCAACTCTCCCTCAAGCACCTCAACAAGCTGCAACTGCTCGACAGCATCAGTCAACAGGTGACCCTCGATAACCGCGAGGCCAACCGCTTCATGCTTTCGGGCACCAATGCCCTGCTCCACCACCTGATGGACGACGGCGATGCCAACTTCATCTTCGAGAAAATAGGCACAAGCATCAAACATGTGATGATAGATGAATTCCAGGATACCAGCTCTATGCAATGGGACAATTTCAAGCTGCTGCTTGACAATATCCTGGCAGAAGGAAGAGACTGCCTCATCGTAGGCGATGTGAAGCAGAGCATCTATCGCTGGCGCAACGGCGACTGGAACATCCTCAACCGCTTGGGCACCGATCAAGGAGAGTTCAAACGGCACATCACCGTTGAGCCGCTGAACTACAACCGACGCAGCGAGGCAGGTATCATCCGCTTCAACAATGCCCTGTTCCAAAAGGCCCTGCCCTATTTCCGCACCTTGTTGCCCAAAGAACCTGATGAGGAATACACGCACTTGGAACAGGCTTACGCTGATGTTGTACAACAGATTCCCGAGGGAAGAGATTCAGGAAAAGGACATGTGAAGATAAAATTCGCCGATGCGCAGGAAGACTATGTGAAAACGACCATCGAGCAACTGGGCGAGGAAGTGCAACGACTGAAAGAAAGCGGTATCAGCTATCGACAGATGGCCATCTTACTGCGCAGCAAAACGCGCCTTCCAGAAATAGCCGCATATTTTGAAACAGTGCTCGGCATCCCTTTGGTGTCCGACGAAGCTTTCCTGCTCAATGCTTCTGAAGCGGTCTGCCTGTTGGTGGATGCGCTGCGTTGCCTTTCGGCCCCCGACGACCCCATAGCACGAACCTCCTTGCGGCTGGGCTACGAATTGCTCCACCGAGGAGAACAACATGCCTCGTGGCATGACATCTTCCGCAAAGACAATGCGGAGGTATCATTGCCATCGGTTTTTGAGGAGCGGAGCGATGAGTTGCGTCAATTGCCACTCTATGAACTGGTAGAAGAACTTTATACCCTCTTCGGTTTAGACGAAGTGAAAGACCAGGATGCCTACCTGCTAAGCTTCATGGATGCGGTGACCCTATACTTGCGTGACAATCCGTCTGACATCGATGCCTTCCTGCACTATTGGGACGAGCAGCTCAGCCAGAAAGCCATTGCCGGTGGTGAGGCCGAGGGCATCCGGGTACTTACCATCCATAGTGCCAAGGGATTGCAGTTCCACACGGTACTGCTGCCCTTCTGTGACTGGACCTTGGAAAAAGACAGCATGCACGAACAGCTGCTTTGGGAGAAGAGCATAGACACGCAGCCGTTCAACGAACTGGATATCGTGCCTATGAGTTATGGGCGACAAATGAGAGAGTCACTTTATCAGTCGGCTTATGAGAAGGAACGCCTGCAGCTGTGGGTGGACAACCTCAACTTGCTCTACGTTGCATTGACACGTGCCGAGAAAAACCTGTTCCTCTGGAGCAAGCGCACAGGCTTTGATGCAAAGTTGCAAAAGAAAGAACCTGCCACCATCAACAGTCTGTTGGAGTGCATCTTGCCCGATGTGGCACAGCAGGTGGGCACTTGGGACGAGGAAGCAGGTACCTATGCCTATGGAGAACTCTACACCACCACTGCTGCAGACAAACAGGCCGAGGGAAACAAACTCACCCAGAGGCCCGATCCTCGCTCGGTACAGATGGTGAGCGAACGACCCCGCCTCACGTTCAGACAATCCAATCGCTCAGCCGACTTTATCGCGGGCATCGACGAGACGGAATCACCCCAGCGCTTCATCAACCGAGGCAAACTGCTGCACGAGGTCTTTTCAGCCATCCATACCAAGGACGAGGTGGACGATGCTATCCGACAACTGGTGTTTGAAGGCGTGATAGGGAGTTCCGAGGAGCAACACGACATTCAAGCGCTGGTACAAAAGGCGTTGGAACTTCCACAGGTGCAGGACTGGTACAGTGGGAGTTGGAAGTTGTATAACGAGTGCGACATTATCTGGATGGAGCACGACGAGCTGCAGCAGCGCCGTCCTGACCGTGTGATGCAACGAGGCAACGAATGGGTAGTGATAGATTTCAAGTTCGGACAACCGCAGGACAAGTATCATCGTCAGGTACAGGGCTATATGAACCTGCTGCGTGGTATGGAGGGCAATGCCGACAAGGACATACGAGGCTACCTGTGGTACGTAGATGCTGCGCAGATTGTGCCTGTAGAATCCTGAGTTGATTTGCAAAAAAACTAAAGATTATAATACCTTTGTGCTCATTAAATAAAACAGTATTATGGAGAAATCTTTCTTACAATTAGTGGCAGACGACCTGTATGAAAAGTTGGGTCGTGAGTTGGCGGAAACTGCAGTGGTCTTTCCCAACAAACGAGCCAGCCTGTTCTTCAACGAATACTTGGCAAAGAAAGCGGGAAGACCCGTGTGGGCGCCAGCCTATGTCAGCATCAGTGACTTGTTTCGTGGTCTTACCACCCTGCAGGCAGCCGACAGCATCCGTCTGGTGTGCGAACTGTACCGTGTGTACCAGGAGGTCACAGGAAGTGAAGAGTCGTTGGACGACTTCTATTTCTGGGGAGAGCTGCTCATTTCCGATTTCGACGATGTCGATAAGAACCTGGTGGATGCGGGACAACTGTTTAACAACCTAAGCAATCTACAGGCACTGACCCAAGGAAGCGACTTCTTAACTCCCGCCCAAGTGGAGGCCTTCAGGGAGTTCTTTGAAGATTTCTCACCAGAAAAACCAACTTTACTGAAAGAGAAGTTCAGAAGCATTTGGGACCATTTGGGCGCTCTCTACCAAACATATCATGAACGACTGCAAGCCGAGGGCATCGCGTACGAAGGCATGATGTATAGGATGGCACTGGAACAATTAGACACTGCTACCCTGCCCTACAAGCACTATGTGTTCGTGGGATTCAACGTGCTCAACGCTGTAGAGCGCAAACTCTTCACCCGACTGAAAGAAGGAGGAAAAGCATTGTTCTATTGGGATTACGATGTTTTCTATGTGGGACGCCCCCAACACGAAGCTGGTGATTTCTTAGCAAGAAACTTGCAGCAATTCCCCAATGAGCTGACGGACAAGACACTGTTTGATGTGCTGGGTAAGCCCAAGCAGGTGCGCTATATCGCTGCTCCCACGGAGAATGCGCAGGCTCGCTTTGTGCAGCAGTGGATAGATGAGAAGACGTGGGATCCTGCCCATGAGAAGGAGAATGCCGTAGTGTTGTGCAACGAGGAACTGCTATTGCCTGTGCTACACAGTATTCCCTCCTGCGTGCGCAACCTCAACGTGACCATGGGCTTCCCCTTGGCTCAAACGCCCGTAAACAGTTTCCTCAATGCCTTGATTGACCTGCAGACGCAAGGATACCGAGCCGATGACGGTTGTTTCGACTTTGAAACGGTGATAGCTGTACTTAAACATCCTTACACCCAGCAATTAAGCCACAAGACGCAAACGTTGCTGACGACATTGACCCAAAACAACCGTTTCTTCCCCACACTGGCAGAACTGCAGCAAGACGATTTCCTGACACGGGTATTCACTCCCCAACCTGACATCAAAGCGCTGTGCACCTATCTTTCCATGCTGCTGCAGGAGGTGACGGTGCTCTACCGAAACGAGGAAGCCGAGAACAACGTATATAGCCAGCTGTACCGTGAATCCATCTTCAAAAGCTATACCTTGGTGAATCGTCTGCTCTCCCTGATAGAGGACCATACACTGACGGTACAGCCCTCTACCCTGCGACGCCTCATTAAACGACTGATGGCGGGGGCAAGCATCCCCTTCCACGGAGAACCTGCCGTCGGCATGCAACTGATGGGCGTATTGGAAACGAGAAATTTGGATTTCAGACGCATCCTCCTCCTTTCGGTGAACGAAGGGAAGCTGCCGCACGGCGAGAGCGAAGCTTCCTTTGTGCCCTACAACTTGCGTAAAGCCTTTGGCATGACCACCGTGGAGCATAAAATATCGGTCTATGCCTACTATTTCTACCGCCTGTTGCAGCGTGCCGAAAGTGTGACCCTGCTTTACAATACCTCGACCGATGGCATCAATCGCGGAGAGATGTCGCGCTTTATGCTGCAGTTCCAGGTGGACTGGCCGCACAACATACAGCAGGAATACCTGCAAGCCACACAACGGCCTGCGGGAAAGAGGAGCATTGAAGTAGAGAAAGACGAAGCTGTGATGCAACGGCTTTTGCACCGTTTGGATGCGGACAAGGATGCTGACAAGCCTATGGAGAAACAAGGGTTTTTGTCCCCCTCCGCGTTGAACGCTTACATCGACTGTCCCCTGAAATTCTACTTCCGTTATGTGGCGGGACTGCGGGTTCCTGATGAGGTAAGTGCAGAAATAGACAATGCCCTCTTCGGCACCCTCTTCCATCTGACCGCCCAGCGCATCTACGAGGACTTGACCCGAAAGGGGAAACAAGTGCAAGGAGCCGACATCGAGCAGCTGCTTAAAGACAAAGGAAAGTTGCAGGACTATGTGGATGCATCGTTCAAGGAAGTATTCTTCAAAATCGGAAAAGACGAGAAGAGTCGCTACAACGGTACACAGTTGGTGAACTTCGACGTGATTTTGAAATACATCACCCTGCTGCTGAAGAACGACCTTCGACGCACACCTTTCTATATGGAAGGGATGGAGAAGACCAGTACGGAAGTATTTGAAGTTCAGACAACCCAAGGGACACTGCACATACGCCTTGGTGGCGTGATAGACCGTTTGGATAGTCAGAATGACACGTTGCGCATCATTGACTATAAGACTGGAACCGACAAGGGGAATGCAGCGAGCATTGAGGCACTGTTCACTCCGGCCAGCAACAGACAATACCATATTTTCCAGGCAATGCTCTATGCTTGCATCATGAGCCGCCAACTGCGTGATGCTGGCAAGGATCTGCTGATACAGCCTGCCTTGTACTACATACCCAACTCGGCTGTAGAAAGCTATGAGCCAGTCATCAAAGTGGAATACAAAGAGGTGACAGACTTTGCCCAACAGCATGAACAGGAGTTCCGCGAACGACTTCAAACCCTGTTGGAAGAACTCGTGAATCCTGAAGTACCCTTCACGCAAACCCCGTTTGATGATCACTGCAAGTACTGTGACTTCAAGCGGCTTTGCGGAAAACATTAAATGTTAATTAACTCTGTTGATTCTCGGCTGCACCTCGGCATAGCTCAAGCAAGCTTGACTCTGCTCTCGGTTTGCACGAGAATTCTCAATTTTCAATTTAAGACATGGAACAATATCCATCACAACTCTTGGAAAAGGCAGTGAATGAGTTTTCAAAACTACCAGGTATAGGACGCAAAACAGCCTTGCGACTAGTGTTGCATTTGCTTCGCCAAGACGATGCCACGGTAGATGCGTTTGGCAACAGCATTATGACGTTGAAACATGAGGTGAAGTACTGTAAAGTGTGCCACAACATTTCCGACACAGACACTTGCAACATCTGTGCCAACCCCATGCGCGACAGCAGTATGGTATGCGTGGTGGAAAACATACGCGATGTGATGGCCATAGAGGGCACTCAACAGTTTCACGGACTCTACCATGTGTTAGGAGGGGTTATATCGCCCATGGATGGCATCGGGCCCAACGACCTGCAGATTCAAAGTCTGATAGACCGTGTAACAGAGGGTAAAGTAAAGGAAGTCATCTTGGCACTGAGCACCACCATGGAAGGCGACACTACCAATTTCTTCATCTACCGCAAGTTGAGAGACACGCCTGTCCGCATCTCGGTATTGGCACGGGGAGTCTCCGTTGGCGATGAATTACAATACACCGATGAAGTGACCTTGGGTCGCAGCATCATCAATCGAACGCCGTATGAAGGACGTTGAGAATTGAGAATTGAGAATTATCGAGCAAGCTGAGAGCAATACCAAGTTTACTTGAGTATTGCCGAAGCGCCGCCGATAATCAACGAAGTTAATTCTCGTGCAAACCGAGTGGAGAGAAAGTTTGCTTTCTATCCCGAGGTGCAGCCGATAATCAACGAAGTTAATTAATTAATTCGCCGATATAAACCAATTGTTATGAAAAGATTGTTGGAACAACTGAAAATGTACTACGGTTTCTTCTGGGCAGCAGCCATCGTGATAGTACTGATGCGAGAATTTTCGGAAGACGGAAACGGACATCTGGCAGATAATGTAAGGGTGACATTCTATATGGAAACCATTACCATACTGCTCACAGTGATAAGCGTTCCCCTGGCGCTGAAGCTCTTTGCCTGGGTATTGCAAAAGAGAATCAATCAGGTGGAATTGCAGCAGGCTATGCAGGAATACCGAAAATGGAGCCTCGTCCGACTGATACTGCTCTTTGTTCCTGTATTGGCTGGTCTCGCCACCTACTATTTCACCTTCAGCACCACGGGAGCCCTCTGTGCCGCCATTGCCCTCACCGCTTCCCTCTTCTGCGTGCCAACGGAAGAAAGCGTAAAAAGGGAATTGAAGATTGTCGATTGACAGTTATCGTTTCTAATTATGATCTTTGTAGCAAATAGCAGAACTATGCAACAAACAGTGACATTTGTTTCGGTAGGTCCAGGCAATCCAGACTTGATTACCATGAAGGCACTGTGCCGACTAAAAGAATCGGACATAGTGCTTGTGCCAGCCACCTACAGCGGAGAAGGGAAACCTGTATCAAGGGCAGCAGATATCATCAATTACTGGCAGTTGCCGACAGAAATACGCCTCTGCCCCATTCCTATGGAGCGCTCTGGCAATGAAGCAAGGAAAGCCTATGAGGAGATGTGCATCCTCATCGGACAACTCTTGCAACAGGGGAAACGGGTGGCAGTGGCCGTGGAGGGCGACATCAGCATCTACGCCTCCATGCACTATGTAGTGGAAAGGCTGAAAGCAGCGGGGACTGCCGTGGAGCAGACGCCTGGCATTACATCGTTCACAGCAGCAGCGGCTACAGCACAGCTATCACTCGCTTCACACAATGAACGTCTGACGGTGATCCCTGGTAACACTGACGAGGACGAGATGCTACGCCTTCTATGCGGCGGGCACATCCTGGTCATCTTGAAGCTGCCTCGCTGCCAACAGGCTGTCAAAAGCTTCATCAGCCGACATCCTGAATATAACTACCATTACCTGGAAAACGTCAGTACTCCCGATGAATTCCACTGCAGCGACCCTCATAAAATCATGCAGCGCGACATGCCATATTTCTCTATCCTTATTATTAAAGAAAAGAGGGATAGGAAAAATGACTATCAGCCGTGATAGCAAAAGTACCGCCGTTTTTTTACATTTAAATCTAAAATAATTAACTTTTTTTACAACTGAAGCTGCATAAGGACAGATTAGTCGCTATTTAGGACACCTTTATCTGCTCAAAAAGCTCTATCTTTGCAGCATCAAAAATAAAACTTAAAAACAATCTTATGAAAGTAGCAGGAAAAGTGATCGTCGTTACGGGTGCTGGTAACGGTATGGGACGGGAAATAAGCCTGAACTTGCTGGGCAAGGGGGCTAAAGTGATTGGACTTGACATCAATCTGGACGGTTTGAAGAAAACACAAGAGTTGGCTGGTCCCAAAGGGGAAAACATGAAACTGATGCAACTCGACATCACCAACCGTGAGGCTGTGGAGCAAGTGGCAGAAGAGAGTGTGAAGCTGTTTGGAGCTGTAGATGGCATCATCAACAATGCAGGCATCATTCAAGACTTCATACCAGTAAGCAAAATGGAATACCGCACGATAGAGCGCGTGATGAACATCAATTTCTATGGCACCTTGTATATGGTGAAGTCGTTCCTTCCTCACTTACTCTCCCGACCTGAGGCCCACATTGTAAATGTGTCGAGCATGGGAGCCTTTGCCCCTGTGCCAGGACAGACCTTCTACGGAGCATCGAAAGCTGCTGTCAGAGCCCTGACAGAAGGACTGATGGGCGAACTGATGGATACTAACGTAGCGATTAGCGAGGTATTCCCAGGGGCTGTGGCTACCGACATTCAAGTGCATTCGGGTGTGAAAGGTGCCAAATCCGTAGCAAACTATTCTGACGAAGATTTCAAGAAAGCCAAAGTCACCACACCCAAGATGGCTGCCGAAACTATCGTGAGTGGTATGGAGGCTGGCAAGTGGAAGATTATCGTGGGCGGTGACTGCAAGAAGATGGATCTGCTCATGCGTTTCGCTCCCCGCTTCGGCATGAAGAAACTGGCAGAGGCCATGAAGAAACTTCATAGTATCTGACAGAGGTAAGAGAGAATCATCTGGCTATAGCCGATAAAAAACAGGAGGGTGTAACGCCCCCCTGTTTTTTCTTCCTATGTATTCATCGGTTATCTTACCTTCAACTCCTTTGTCACAGTGTCCAAACCTGCCCCACTGACTGTCAAAGTCACCGTACCAGGTTTGTCAGCACGGATGATGGCTTGCGACTTGCCATAGTAGGTAGGATATCGGCCGTCTTTGAACGCAGCCTTGGTAATGGGTTCCTGACTGCCGAAGCCCATGAGTTCACCACCAGACACCTCTACCTGAAGCTCTTGGTCGGCCTTGCTCTCCACTTCACCGTTCTCACCCGTCAAGTGAATGTTGACAAACATCAACTCGTCTGTGAGGTAATCGGCTTTCTCTGGTTCTATACTGATACCCACCTTGCCCGTGGCAGAGGTCAGCATCTGTTCACCACCATTGGTTACAGCCTTCAGGATGCCAGGCTCGTAAGCCACATTCTCAAAGGTAGCCACATAGTTCGTTACTGGCTGCTCGCCTATCAGCTTGTCGTTGACATAGAGCTTCACGCTGGGAGCCGAGGTAAACACCTCCACCGTGGTGGTCATTCCCTCGCAGCCTTGCCAGCTCCAGCTGGGAATGCTGTTGGTGCCACGCCACATAGCTTTTATCAGCGTACGCTTGTCTATGGGTCGCACTCCGATGTAAGGCTTGTTGTCCTTCAGCCACACAGCCTTGGCCAGCAATGCCTCGCCTGTTGGATTACCCAGAATATCGAGGGCACCACCACCGTTGAGTTTCCAAGGATACTGGCGGCTGGCCGAAACATTTTCACTTTCTTCATAATACCAGCAACCCAAGCCTACCTCACCAATGTAATCCCAAGCCGTCCACATGAAATCACCTATCAGGTAAGGATATGCTTCCACTTGTTGCCATACCTCTCCCAACTGATACGGGAATGTCTCCGAACCTACGATGACACGTCCAGGATGAGCCTGTCCTTCAACGGGATAACGCTTGACACCATAGTTATAGCCGGCTATGTCGAGGGCATCCAACACAGGTGAGCTGGCCTCGTCAATCATCGGCATCAGCACAGCATTCAACATCTGTTCGCTCGATGCCTCCATCTGCTGGTTATACTGCTCGCTGGTCATCTGCTGTGCACCACCACCCAAGGAAGAAGCGGCCTGGTCGAAGATGTTCATGCCCATGCGTGTCATTCCTACAATCATCAGGTTGATGCCTGCTGTCACAGGACGGGAGTTGTCAAGTTGGTGCAGACGGTCGATCAACTCCTGGGCCAGTGCCAGTCCTTTATCCTCGGCAGGCTCCCCTACTTCGTTGCCGATGCTGTACATGATGACAGAGGGATGGTTGATATCCTTCTTCACAAACTGACGGATATCTTCCTGGTAGTTGGCATAGAAATCGTTGGAGTAGTCATACTTTGTCTTGGTGATGTACCACATGTCCCACAGCTCATCCATCACATACATGCCCAACTCGTCGCAAGCCCTGAGCATGGCTTCGGACAGAGGATTGTGCGAAGAACGGATGGCGTTGAAGCCATACTGCTTCAGGATAGCAACCTTGCGATAGGCCGCCTCATCGTATTCGGCAGCCCCCAGGATACCATTGTCATGGTGCATGCAACCGCCTTTGAGGAGCACGTCTTTGCCATTCACCTTCAGTCCTTGAGCGCTCCAAGTGATCTGGCGTATGCCAAACGGCTGCTCCTTCCGTTCTATCACCTTGCCGTCTTTCTTCAGCTCCACCACGGCAGTATATAAATTAGGTGTCTCTGCACTCCACAAGGAGGCATTGTCGATGTTCAGCTTCACCTTGTCGCCATCGGCCTGAGCCACCAGCTGGTTGCCGTCGTAGATGCTTACGCTCACTTCCCCTCCCTGGTGCAGGGTCTCCACCTCAATAGTGGCAGGTTCGATAGACAGCGTGCCGACCTTCACCTGTTCTATGTGGTCTTTCTCCTGTATCACCAAGTGCAAGGGTCGATAGATGCCTGCACCAGAATACCAGCGGCTGTTGGGCATCTGCGAATTGTCCACCTCCACACGGATGGTGTTGTCGCCAGCTACGAGCAAGCCGTCCAAGCACACCTCGAAAGGCATGTAGCCATAGTGGTATCCGCCAGCCTCTTGTCCGTTCACCAGCACTTTGTTGTTATGATATACCCCCTCGAAAGCCAGCGTCACATGCTTGTTGAGCAGTTCGTTATCAGCTTTCAGGTTTTTCTCATAGTGATACACATTACCAGGGTAGTAGCCATTGTGCCGTCCCTCTGGCACGTCGTTACTGCGAGGTTCTGTCTGCATGGCATCGTGCGGAAGGTTCACTACCTGCCGTTCTGGCTGGGTATCGCTCCAGAATTGCCAATCGTTGTTAATTCTGACCTGCTGCTCTGAGTTGCAAGCCATCAGACTCAGGAGCGCTGCTCCACAAAGAATGTTAGATGTTTTCACCTGTTTCATATGCTTTTTCTTTATTTATCCTAACTAGAATATGGTACTAAAGTACCCCAATGCTATTCAATCTCAAAACCGTAAAAATGCAAACTTCCTTCTCCTTCGTAGGTGAAATACAGCGGTGCAACCCCTTCGGGCAGATTGATAGCAGCACTGTATGCTGTCCAGTTGTCGGAGGGTCCAACGGGTATCTCAGCCAATGCATCGACACCTGGCTTCAGACTGACTTTAAATGTACCTGTGGCATCACCGCAAACATAAACTTTGATATTACACTCATCCCCATCGAACTGGAAATACTTAAACCCACACCAAGCCCCGTCTTTCATGTTGGCGATGAACTGATCAGGGTTGCTCTCTCTATCCATACCCGTTTGCGTGAAGAAGGGATAATCGTTGTTCTTGTCTTCCTTTCGGGCATTGTCGCTGCCGATGATGCCATTCTTCCCGTTGAGGTTGCAGGCAATGCGTGCTTCGTAAAATCCTTTGCCCTGTAGAGGACCCTTGTTCAGTCCGCAAGAGGTAACCTCTACCTGCGGAATGGATCCATCCGGCAGGATTTCTATCTTTTCCGCACATCCCTGGCGTGAGCATTTTATCTTGTTGGTCTGCCTATGATAGAAAATATACCATTGACCGTCTATCTCCACCATGCCGCCATGTGTATTGCCCGTATAGTTGAGCGAAGCCTGATTTCCGTTGTATCCTATATCAGCAATGCTGACGATAGTGCCGCCATACTCAAAACCCTTGTCAGGATAATCACTGACGGCATAGCACAATTCGTGGCTCAGTTCTGAGGAATAGACATAGTAATATTTGGTTCCAATCTTACGGATGGAACTGGCTTCATAGAATCCATGTCCTTCAAAAGGCGTGCCTTTGGCCAGTTTCTTACCCGGCGCGATAAAAGACTCTTCCCCTATAACCGTCTTCATATCATCATCCAAATGCAGGCAAATCGAACCATCTACGTTGTTTCCACGCAGTAGGAAAACATAGCGCAAATAGTCGACTGGCGAAAACCCTGCATAGCAATACACCTTACCGTCATCGTCCACCAGCACACCAGGGTCAAAGATAAAGCTATCGCCCCTCTTTTCTCCCCAAGGTTCTCCATCAGGATGTTGTACATATCCATAGAACTCAAAAGGACCCGCTGGAGAGTCAGCTACAGCTACCGATGTAAATTGGAGCTTATGGAGCTGGTAGTAAAGATAATAGCGCCCGTCTTTCCCTTGTACGCAATCTGGAGCGCACATGTGATTGTCTCCGTCCGCATTGCGCGGGTCTTGCGTAGCCTTATAAACAGTCCCCTCCAAACGCCAGTCGCTCAAATCTGTAAGTGGAGCCGACCATACCACATAGTCATTCACACAAAAGTCCGGGCCATTAAAAGCATCGTGACTGCCATAGACATAGAGCCTGTCACCAAACACACGAGGTTCACCGTCAGGGATATACTCCCAACTGGGAAGGAATGGATTGTATGTCTGATGCAGATCATTGGCAATGGGCAGAATGCCTGCAGGAGAAGGTACGGAAACGCCATTGTCGCTCGTCTGACTGCCAGAACAAGCCGAAAGAACTACCGAAGAAAACAATATCGAAAATAATGAAAGTGAAGAATGCTTCATAATGCTACATGTTTATTCGGAAATAATTAGTTAAATGCAATGTAAAAATCTTGTTTTTTATTATAATCATTCATTTTGTTAGCAAATTTAGTCAAAGTCTTAGAATTAAACAATGACTATTCAAGAACATCTACGAATAAGAACACATTTTATCACCAACAGAACAATTATAGGGGCTCACTTACTTTCATCCTGGTATAGCCGCTCTTATATTACCTGCTTTGCAGATATTGACGCGGCGAAACCCCTACTGCTGCCTTGAAATACTTTCCAAAGAACGACTGGTTGGGGAAATTGAGCATAAAGCTTACCTGCTGTACCGTATAATTCCCAGAGCGCAGCAAAGCCTTTGCCTCCAAAATTACTGCATCCCTTATCCATTGTGAAGCATGTTTTCCACTCACTTCCGATATGAGGTGTGCCAGATAGCTGGGCGTGAGACACAGACGGTCGGCATAGTATTTCAATTCACGGTTCTCGTAGCAGTGATCATGAACCTCCTGAATGAAATCGAGCACAATCTCTTCTTTGCGTGAGGGCTTGTTGTTATCTTCCAGTGCAAACCGTTCCTTTTGTTCCATAAACAGACAAGTCATTATTTGGAGGTAGTGCAGGATGATTTCTTTAGTAAATTCTGTATGTTCGCGCTCCAACGTCCTATGCATCAGTCGGTATATATTTTCAACTTCCTCTATGTCGCGTTTGCTGCCTCTTATCACCATGGGTCGCAAGAAATACTTGCGCAGACTGGCAGGGGCGAAACTCAGTGTTTCCTGATCCTTGTCATCGGCAAACGACATCATCATGATTTTGCTTTCAGGGTCAAAATCCACCTTCTCCATAATGGAGCCAGGCGTAATCAGTAAAGCTTCATTGGCTTTTACTTCCATATCCATCAGGTTCACACACACGCGTATAGACCCTTCCTTGCAAATCATCACCAGAGTGAACATAAACTTCAAGGGCATCATCATTTTGGCACTGATTATCTCTTCCTCCTCCACAAAAGGATGATCATTGTCTATGTTGTCGTTTAGCAGGATAAAGTCATCAAACACCACCTTGTGTGCCTGACTTGCCGCCATTTCAAAACTGATTTCTTGCAGTCTTTCGACGTTTTCCATAAACTTTCAAGTATTATACTGTTATAACACACTGAGCCCTACCAAACCCACATAGATAAGGTTGACAATGCCAGCCATCAACAGGCAGAGATTGTATTGGGCACCCTCTGCCTTCAACACCTTATAATAAAGGAAGGCGGCAGGAATGATGACAGCCAACGGCCAATTCAGTCCGAAAGCCAGCCAAGCGAAAAGAGGCATCAGTGCCACAACAATGCCTAATAGTCCGAGAGCCACTTTCTTCCCCACCCTGACGGGTATAGTGCGCTTCCCCACCAGACGGTCATCCTCTATATCACGGATATTGTTGATGGCCAGCACACACATCGAAATCAATCCGCATACGGCACCAGCATAGACAGCGGTAGCATGCCCTGATTCCATCGTCTGTCCCTCTGCCTGGTATTGCAGCCACACCGTTCCCCATGTGGCCACGACTCCATAGTAGAGAAACACAAAGATATCTGCTATCCCCAGATACGAGAGCGAATGGGATGTGGCTGTATAGAGCCAAGCAAACAGAAGGGCTGTAATTCCAATGAACAAGATAGCCCAACCGCCTATGAAACAAAGTATTACCCCAAGCACTACAGCTACAACAAGTGTGACATAGCAAGCCACACGCATCTGGTGTTCTGTCACTGATCCTTCGGCCAAAGCCCGTTTGAACCCCACGCGGCCTTTCTTGTCAGTACCACGTTTGAAGTCATAATAATCATTGATCAGGTTGCTCAACACCTGTAGCGCAAGGGCACATACCGCCGTCATTACAGCCGTGATATGCGCACGACAGCCCGTGTGAATCATCCCTACCTGTGCCACCATGATTCCCACCAGCACAGGACATAGGGAAGCAAACAAGGTTTGCGGACGGATGATACGAAGCCAAAGTAAAAACTGTTTCATCTTATCCAATGATTAATCGTTTTTCGTTGCTGTATAGACGGTGGTGATGCCGAAGGTGAGTGGTCTGAAAGCGACCTGGCTGAAACCAGCCCTCTCCAAGCGTCCTTTCATCTGCTCCCCCCACACAAAGTTCTTCACACTGCGGTTGAGGTAGCTATAGGCGGTCTTATCCTTACTCAGCAGACGCCCTACAGCGGGCAGTATATGGGTGAAATACAGGTCATATATCCATGCTATGAATCTGTTTTCCGGGTAGGAGAATTCCAGAATCATGAGTTGACCGCCAGGTTTGAGCACGCGCTGCATCTCGCTCAGCCCTTTGTCCAAGTCAGAGAAATTGCGCACGCCATAGGCACAAGTCACTATGTCGAAACTATAGTCTTCAAAAGGCATGTCGAGGGCACTTGCCTGCTGAAAAGAGATGTACGGCTGCAAGCCGCGTTTCTCCACTTTCGCCTGCCCTATGCGCATCATCTCTGCCGATAGGTCGATGCCAGTGATGTCAAAGGCGGTATTTTTGCTACGGAGCCTACAGGCCAGTTCGATGGCAAGGTCGGCTGTACCAATAGCCACATCCAAGCATGCTGCCTTTGTCCACTTGCCGTTTACCACGCTGCTCACCGCTTTCTTCCGCCACCACCTGTCTATATTCAGTGACAGCAGGTGATTCAAAAAGTCGTACCTGCCAGCTATGCGGTCAAACAATGATCCAATATTCTGTTTTTCTTTCATCCGTTTTTCTACTATCTTCCCCAGCCATCCATGACTGAACAAAGGAAAGCTCCTTTACTTTCATTCTCCTGCAAATAGTTAAAATCCCTCATTGACATGACTCCGAGACGAAAACTCCATAATTGCACTTACGTTATCACCTATTGACAGAGAAACGATTATGGTATTGTCCATAGTATAGATGGTTGGTATCAACATATCGCCCAACTTGGCAGGTGCACGATACTCTACCCGTAAGCCTTTCACATCGAAGTCGTCTGGTAAAAGTTCCATTGCCATACGGATGTAATTGGCATTGTTCAGATGACGGTTGTAGTCAATGTCGGCACGTAGCACCCTGATGGAATCTGCGACCCTACCCTCTGTCTTCGGCAAAATGATGCGTCGGTCTTTATAGTTCATTTCCAACTGCTGCTCTATATGCATGGAGGCCATCGTTGGCTCGTCCACCTTCTTCAACTTCCCTGTCTGCTTATCCACGAAAGCCCCCATACTCCAAGTCCTGTAACACGGCTTGCCCTCGGCATCATAGATGAATGTATTACGGAACCCAAACATCGGCTTCATGCCATAAACGGAGGTCGAAACCGTTAGTTCTTCCTTGTACATTGGCACCCGAATAATCTCCACTTGGCGCGAAGCCAGAAGCTGCGCCATACCTTCGCGAGCAAAATAATCCTTGACTATAGGCTCGCTGTCTATCCACATTTCAGAGCAGTCCTGCATCATCTGGAGGGCGGAATAGAGTTTAAGCTTTCCCTCACTGTCGCAGGTGCTTGTGGTTACTTTGTAATTCAAACTATACATCTCTACTTATGTTGCCTACAAAGATACAAAGAAAAACAGAATAATGAAAGGAGAAATGGATAAAACACACCTTAATTGTAGGATTCTTCGTACCTTTTCAATATGATTTGAATCACACGACAAAGATGTTTTCCGATGTACAACTTTAGAATATTAAAACGAAATAGAGTATAGAATACATTAGATTATCAAACGGTGTGGAGATGCTGTTGCTTGGTTACGGTGTGTTTCGGGTGAATCCTGAGGAGTGTATTACGAGTAGAACTTTGGACGTATCAAAAGGATTTCTCACCCGTTCTACCGACGATGCTCGATGATGCGAGCATTGCGACGGAAGAAGTCACTGAAGAAAGAGTGGCTGTAGAAAAAGGCTGGCAGGGAGCCAGCCTTATCTATTTTTATAGCTTGGCCACGAGGTCGATAATCTTCTGCTTCGTCTCGTCGGTCTTCTGCTCGTCGGCCTTGGCGGTGACGATGCCCATATCTTCATAGCCGCAGAAACCGCTGAGAAGCTTGTACTCAGTGATGGCGGCATCATATACACCAGGCGAGTTGGACGACAGCAGCAGGGCTGTCTTCTTGATATTGGCTGGTTTCAACATACTATAGAAGCGCTGGATAGGAGCCTGAATCTGTGCGCTGAGCGTAAAGTAGTAGATGGGTGATGCAATCACCAGCACCTCGGCCTCGGCCAACAGAGGATAGAGTTCCTGCATGTCATCCTTCTGCACACAGGCTCCGTTACCCTTCGTATGACAATACTCGCAAGCCAGACAGCCTGCTATCTTCTTCTTCGCCACATTAACGATAGTTACCTTGTGACCTGCTGCCTCAGCAGCGTTCTTGTACTCCTCCGCCATCCATGCGGTGTTTCCCTTTGCTCTCGGAGAGCCTTGTAAAATCAGAATATTACTCATAATTGTATATGGTTTGTTTGTTAAACTTGTGAATCAAATCAAAAAGCACGTCAAGGGCACTTAATTCGTTTTTATACTATGTAGGCAAAGATACGAATTAGCGAGGAAACAACCACATTTTTTATGGGAAATTTTAAGGCTTGCGTGACTCCTACTCCATATAGAAGCCACAGATGAAGTTTACACTCCTGTTCATGATAATCTGGTGATTCGTCCAGCCAGTTGCAAACAACACACGAGGAATTTGTGCCATTTCGAATGGCACAATTATGCTATCCTCTATTTGTGCCGTTTCAAATGGAACAAAAACTTTTCTTTGCGATTCTGCTTAATGGCATTCTACACATTTCATGTAAGTAATGTCGGAAAATCAGAAATGGTCAATCCTGACCGTTTTTGAGGTTTTCCTTTATTATTTTCAGTCATATTTGACTGTTTTTGAAATTTTCCTTCATCATTTTCCGTCATATTTGACGGTTTTTGAGGTTTTCCTTTATTATTTTCAGTCATATTTGACTGTTTTTGAAATTTTCCTTCATCATTTTCCGTCATATTTGACGGTTTTTGAGATTTTCCTTTATTATTTCTCTGATTTTCTGTTGACTATCGGTAAGTTGAATTGGTGACAAACTAGTGACAATACTGGTGACATAACTACCGACATTTGTCATCTGAATGAACTTCGTCCGCTCAATCATCACTTGTACTCCGCCACAGAAATTCTCGACCTTGGGCATGGGCATACCTGTCCCCTCAAAACCTTCGCGTGTTTTTATGAAACCACGGCCCCATGTATCGATGAAGCCGGCCTTGAACATAGTACCAGCATTGTTTATATTCGAGGCTTAGAGGAATTACTTTACCACCCTTCCCAGTAGCGTATCCTTATACCAATATTTGTACAGTTTCACCATCTGATACTCTGGTAGACTCTCCAAATATTCCATAAGGTACTTGTTATTAAAAAGGCAAATCATAGGATATCTCTTCCTCGCATGCAAAGAGTGTAGGTTCCAACACCTCTGACTTGGTGATGTCCCTTATCTTGGAGCGATAGTCTGCATATGTATTTAGGTTCTCTATTTCCAACCTACGCTTGCGGCTCAACTCGGCAAATTCGGCCTCACGCTCTATGCCAAGAAAACGACGGCCAATAAGATTGGCGGCTATACCTGTTGTTGACGACCCTGCAAATGGGTCAAGAACCCAATCGCCTTTGTTGGTAGAAGCAAGTATAATGCGTGTAAGTAATGCAAGTGGTTTCTGTGTAGGATGCTTGCCGCATGTCTTTTCCCAACGCGCAATGGCAGGCAGTCGCCATACATCGGTCATCTGCTTATCGTCATTCAATTGCTTCATCAGTTGGTAGTTGAAGTTGTGGGGCGTCTTGGCAGATTTGCGGGCCCAGATAATGAACTCCGTGGAGTAGGTGAAGTAGCGGCAAGAGATATTAGGAGGCGGATTGGTCTTGGCCCATGTAACAACGTTTAGTATCTTAAATCCAAGCTCCGTGAGACTGTTGGCTACAGAGAAGATGTTGTGATAAGTGCCGCTTATCCAAATTGTCCCGTTTTCTTTCAGTTTATCGCGACACAAGCCTATCCAACGCTTGTTGTACTCGCTCATTTCCTCAGGAGTTTTACCTCTGTCCCACTCGCCCTTGTTGACGCAGACAATCTTCCCTGCCTGATAGCTTATGCCATCATTTGAGAGAAAATATGGTGGGTCAGCAAACACCATGTCGAACTTGAAGTTGAACTGTGGCAGCAACTCAAATGTATCACCACAGAGCAAATTGAAATCGTGGGTAGGTGATTTATAATAAGCTTCTATTTTCATCTTCCATTAAAGGTTGCTTTACTAATTACGGTGTACAAATCCTTGTGTTCCTTTAAGGACTCTAACAATCCCTTAAACATGTATGCATCCTCACGATTCGTACGTTCTTGAACCATCAAAATACGTGAAATCAGAATTAAGAATGAAATAGGGTATTCGCCCCTTAATTTGTTGTCACTGTATTGTTCTGCCTCAATAAATACATATCGAAGGAGTTTTTCGGGCTTCAAGAACTCATTTCTTTCTTCTGCGGAACGCAAATGTGGAATTATTGTTCTACTCTCCCAGTCGTTTAATAGATTTACAAGAAAAGTATTAACAATTGTTCTGTTATATTCTTGCTTTATCAAAACATCAACCGTCCAATGGATATGTTTGGGCTGTCTGAATCTTGACCAAGAAGAGTTCGTTTTGTCATATTGTCGAAATTTCACAATCATGTCGTTTTCAGAGATTTTTCCTTGAAAGACCGCCACAACATATTCATCTCCCAATCTATACAATTGGAGTAATTCCATATTAGATGGGAAGGTAATCCCTTGCAATCTACCGTCTGTAGCTGATTTGGAAAAATCAATACTTGCTTTTATTTTCGTTGCTATCTCAAATCCTTTCTCGTAGGCCGACTCGCAACTCTTGTGACGTTGATTTTTGGCTTGGCCTTCAGGGAGTGTTTCAAGAACAGTATCAACATCCCTTTTGACTCCTTTCATACCATCCTTATAACCCTCTTCAAAAGCACAAGCAGCACATTTATGTCTTCCTGGCCCACCTTGGCTCTTAGGAAGCATGGCTAGTAATGTCTGTATTTCTGAATGTTCTTCTTTACATATCATAACAGTTCTCCTTTTATTAGGTTAAGAAAGTCATTAATTGTTGTCAGATTATATACATTAGGAATTGCGTAGAAAGCCTCTTCCAACTTGTTTCTGGCAGATTTCCATCCCTTTCCATCAGTTATCCAGACAAATTCGAATCCGTCAACGGCATTGATTTTCGGAGATAGTTCAGAATAAGCACGAGCTACCTCATTTAATTTTGAGCCACCACCACTATAGAAGTTGACCTCTATGAGGTATTTGTTTGCGGATGTTTCTATGACAAAATCAAAGCGCTTTTTGTCTTCTCCTAACACAAACAACTCAGGATATTCTGTTGAATATACTTCTTGGCGGTATTCAATTCCTGCTCTATTTAGTATAGCTGCAACTTGACTTTCCATCAAATGGCCGCTTCTGTTCTTGCGAGCATTTGTGTCAAGACCAGTTTCTACGCCAAACACATAATCAACAAGATTCTTTATCTGCTTGTTTTGCAGTACATCGTCAAGTCCTGTGCCATGAATGTACTCAATCACGCCTTCAACATCATCAAAGAAACGACTAATCATTTTCACGTTGCCATCTTCTAAAATAGCTTTTTTCTTTTCCTTTTTCCTCACGGCAATGAGAATATCCATGATACTAAATACTTTGGGGTTTTCATCCCATAATTTACGGATAGCCCCATCTATATCTTTCTGCCCTATCAGATAGTTTAGCTGATTGAGCTTGATGGCAATAGCTTCCACGTTGCTGTTTATCTTCTTGAAATCGCAATAGAAATCAAGCGTGGCATTTGTCTCTTTAAGCTGTGACATGAATTTGTCAAACTCTTGTTGTGTATGAGCTTTCATGTGATGATTTCGTTTGTTTGTAATTATGAACCAATATTTCCTGTAGTCGTCCTCGTTTTGCAGGATTTGCATTTACAAATCTGGCAGCCCAAACGCGGTCTATGATATATGCTAGGTACAAATCCTCAAAGAAGCGGTCTTTTGTAGGTGAATTAAAGCAGTCAGAATTGCTGAGCATAAAAGAATAACCAGCCTCTTCTATGCGGTCGCAGAATAACTTCAGGCGCTCTTGTGCGATGTCGTTGAAAGCCTCTTTCGTATAGTCGTTAAAGGATGAAGTGTTGCTCAATGGGCGATATGGGGGATCAAAATAAAAGAGGGTGCGTCCTTGTGCCTTGGTGAATGTCTGTTGATAGTCCCCAGTCATGATTTCCACATTGCGCAACAGCTCACTATCTGCATAAATGGTCTCAGGGTCACAAATAGTAGGTGTCTCATATTTTCCAAATGGAACATTGAACAATCCTAATTTATTAACTCTGTAAAGACCGTTAAAACAGGTGCGGTTCAAGAAAAAGAACAAGGTAGTGTTCCTAATCGGTGTAAGTGTCTTGGTATTGAACTCATCGCGCATCAACATATAGAATTGCTTGCGCAAATCTTCAGAATTCAGCGAATAATACTCTTGCTGAATCTCTTTGAGTGAATCGACAAGTTCCTTCGGGCTATTACGCACGACCTTGTAGCAGGTTGTAAGGTCAGCGTTGATGTCGTTAATGACGGCTGTTTTGATATTTTTGTGGTTTTGGAGCATATGGAAAAGCATAGCTCCTCCTCCCACAAAAGGTTCAATGTAAGTAACATTCTCCCATCTATCAAAGTCAGCTGGCAGTAATGCCTCCAGTTGTTCGATGAGCTGGCCTTTGCCGCCAACCCACTTGATGAATGGTTTCGCTTTCATTATTTATTGTTTCTAAAAGTTTCAGAATCCTCATACCATGTGGTCCAATAAGTATCACTATTGCCATCGTTGTAAAGTAAGTTATACTCCTCGTCTGTAATATGTTTGTGCAGACACACATCCGAGCAATATGTGTTGCAACCATCAACCACATAGCCTTCAATCATCGGTTTGCCACACTCGTCGCAAATACGGAAACAATCCAATTCTTCACTAAGACTCTCCCAGAAATCTTCGTCTGTAGTGTGCGCCACTATGCCCTTCCCGTATTCTTTCCATAGAGCCTTATCATGACGACATTCTTCTGCGAGAAAGTCGTAGACATTGTTGTTTGTATATGCTTTTTTCATAATCTATGCAGCTTTTTTAGTCTTTAACTATTCCTAACTTCTATATCATAATAGATGATTTCATTATTGGTTACAAAAATACTCATTTCTCATGAAATTAAAACAACAGATCACGATTATTATCACATCCTCTCACTAAATTATCGCTTTTCTCTTCTTAATTAGTTTGTCTTACCCTATTTAAGATAGATTTAAATAGGCGAAAGGGCATTAAAAAAATGTGAGGATTTCGGCAAAATGGTGTGAAATTGTGAGATATTAGGCATTTTTATTGAAATAAACTTTGAGGATTGATTTCCAAACCTCATTGGCCTCATTCACACATTTATCCAGCGACTTTTGCAATATTTAATGTCATTTTTCCAGCGACTTTTATCTATTTTAATGCTTTTTTCCTAGGGAAAGGGCATTTCTTCGCCCCTTCCCGTCTCTACAATGGACCTGCATACGCACAGAACCGTTATGACGGGAAACTCAGTAAGGAATATTCTTCTTCAGAAAACATCATACGGGGATGTCATTTTTAGGGTATTTCTTGCAATGGACATATTCCTAAAATGTTAGTTTTATAAACTCACAATTAATAAATTGCAGCAGTTTTATAAAATACGATTTAATAAACCAAGAAAATTTTGGTATTTATTTATTTATTTTTTACAAGCATGACCATCGCTGAGCGTTATTTTTTTGTCACAACTGTCACAACTGTCACGCTATAATCCGAGTGATAAGTCCAGTCTCCTCATCTACTATGATCAAACGCCGGTGTTTCACTCGCAATCAGAAGCAGTTTGAAAAACTGCTGGTTATGCAATATGAGAACATCAAACTGACTGTTGGCCTACAACGGTCTAATCAGGACCTGGTGCAGTATTGCATCACCATTCCTAAGATTCCCTTACAAAACAAAAACCATCAGCTCCGAAGAGTGATGGCTCGTATGGTTGGGGCTCGAAACGACCTCAAAAGGCCATAAAGGTTGTCATCCTTTCTGCGAATTCCCCTTTTGACGTTGCAAATGTAGGAATTATTGGAAAAGCCGAGCGTGTTTGACCCCCGATTTACAAACTTAAAAGTAAAATGCGATGAATGATATTCAAATGATCCAAAACAAAATCTATGAGATTCGCGGACAGCGGGTGATGCTGAATTTCGATCTGGCTGGTATGTATAAGGTGGAGACTCGAATGTTGAACCAAGCAGCAAAGCGTAATATAGAACATTTCTCCGAAGACTTTACAACTGACAAAGGGGAGATTAGAAATCCTTAGATCACAAATCGTCAAGCCCCCCAAAACTCACTGTGACGCTGTGACGCGTGACGCGCTGCCCCACTCCACAAAAAAAAAACACGTAACGATTCGTTACGTGTCGGAATAGGAAAAGTGGCCGACCTTCACAGGCCAGCCACTTGGAATGATTATTCACTTAAAAATATTACAATGATCTTATTTCAAAATCCATCAATAGGGATGGGGAGCAAGCGACTGCTCCACAGCCTCGTAAAGCCCATCCAAATCTCATTGTCAAAAAATCATCACTACATACTTTACCTTATTCT
>Ga0310786_10001943_pt1 | contig 32609 bp, 24 predicted proteins | sample AusTroGonzalo_MG_FD_203881 | JGI IMG/M metagenome (GOLD analysis project Ga0310786, IMG submission 203881) | Bovine rumen microbial communities from tropical cattle in Woodstock, Queensland, Australia - Gonzalo_03 (v2) (version 2) | ecosystem: Host-associated > Mammals > Digestive system >...
CAATGTCGTTTATTGCGGTGGCCTTGGCGACTAAATCTGCTTTCAAGATTTGTCGTGCGCCGATTGAGTTTTTGGAAATCGAACTTGAGATTCTAAAAACTATGCATGCGGATATTATAAAGTCTGAGGAATATTTCTCTTATAATGGCCGCACGAGGTTGGTAGATTTGGATATCCAAAAGTCTGAGCTGGTGGCCCCGGCCGACAAAATCCATCCAATGCCGTTCCCTGGCCTGAATATTGATAACTTACCATTCTTCTCGGTGATTGCAGCCACGGCTAAGGGTCGCACATTGATTCACGACTGGGTATTTGAAAACCGTGCAGTTTATACGACTGAGCTATCAAGGCTCAATGCTAAGGTGGAGCTGCTTGATGCGCATCGCGTGTATGTGGAAGGACCAACCAACTGGCGCCCAACCGAGCTAGTGGCGCCGCAGGCTTTGCGCCCATCTGTGGTGATTTTGATTGCAATGCTGGCTGCGCCAGGGACTTCAATTTTGCGTAACGTTTATTCGATTCAACGTGGCTACCAAGATTTCTTGGCAAGGTTAAGGCATCTTGGTGCGGATATTTCGCCACTACTAGGAATTTAGTCTTTTTCTCTGTAAAATACCCGGTTTTTGTGCGATAAGCATTACCGTTATATTGACAAAAACAGGGGTGTGTGGTATAATTAAAGTAGTTGTTCAAAACTACCGAAAAATTGAAATGTACATTTAAAAGGAGGAGGGATAAGTATGAAGAATCCTAAAAATCGTAACCTAGTAATTGCCGTTTTGTGCGGCGTAGTTACAGTGTTAACAGGTATAGTAATTCTTGTAGCTGCTATAGCAAACAAGAAAAACGTGCCGGCGGACGTAACACCTACACCCACAGCGACAGTATCAGTGGAACCTACGAAGGTTCCTACAGTAGCTCCGGCAAAAGAGCCGACGGAAGCACCTACAAAGGCACCTACCGAGGAACCTACCACGGAGCCCACTGAGGCACCTACAGAAGTTCCTACGGAAGCGCCCACCGAGACGCCTACAGTAGCTCCTACAGAGGAACCTACCGAAGCGCCTACGGAGGAGCCTACACCTACGGAAGAGCCTACTAAGGTTCCTACCGAAACGCCGACAGAGGCACCGACCGAGGATCCGACACCGACACCTACGGAAGTACCGACAGAAGCACCTACAAAGGAACCTACGCCGACACCTACGGATCCGCCGACCAAGGCACCGACAGAGGCGCCGACAGAAGCACCTACCGAGGTTCCGACAGAAGCTCCGACCGAGGCGCCTACAGAAGCACCTACGCCGACACCTACGGATCCGCCGACCAAGGATTACACTAAGTGTCCGGTCGAAGGCATGGATGTAGCTGAATCGGACAGATACGTCCTGGCACTATGGAATCAGTGCCTCGACGAATTGATCCCGTACGCCGAAGGATACGGTTGGTCTACGTGGAACATCTTGGATGCTGGCGGAAATCGCTGGATAGGTATGTCGAAAGATGATGGCCGATATGATTTGGATATTAATATCGGTTATAATGCTGTTACCCGCGTGGGTATCTATGACAATTTAAACGAAACATATGTATGGGCTTTGTCCGAGGCTGCTTACTACGACGTAGACGGTCTAAAGCAGCTAATAAAAGAACATACACCGTAGCTATTCTTCATCGTAAAGAAGCGTCGCGTTTTATGCGGCGCTTTTTTAGTGTATTAACATACTGTTTGTGGTAAAATAAATATATGATTATACATAAGCGAATACTCACATTGGCTACGATTGGATTTTGTACATTTGTAATTTCTTTGGGTATAATGCAACCGGTTTTTGCGAATGACTCTGGCATTGGCGGGACCACTCAAGGTGGTGAATGTAAATATTGGGGCACATGTGAAGGATATGGATTAGCATGGGTTAGCTATCCATTAAGAAAAAACATCGATTCTAGCATGAATCTGCATATGTATTATACTGATAATACGAACAAAGATGGGGCGGTTATTTTTGGAAAATGCGAAAGTGGCAGCGAACTTTATAATTATGGTTATATAGCGTTTGACGAGAATACAAATCCGCCAACTTCGCGCAATAAGCAAGTTGCTACCATAAAGCGCGGCCAAAGCGGCGCGAAGTATCTTAATGAAAACTTTGGAAGTAATGTGCCAGATCTTAGTGGAGCTGTATATAATTATACAGGCGCCGAACAAAAATATCAGGCAACTTTTTCTACGACTTATTACCGTGCCTCTGGTACCCTATATCATCCTGAGGGAACTTATAAAGACGATTTTTCTAATCCAGACGACGAAACGAGCTGCATTGACTTGTATGCTAATGGAGAAAATGGCGGCTACGAATCGGTGGCCTACAACTTTTGCCGTTTGGCTGAGGCCGATAAAGCAAATGATGGCAAAACCAAATATCTGGGCAAAGGCGTAACCTGGGATAACGTCGGTTGGTTCTGCTATACCGATAGCGTTGATTACTCTTCTAAATCGATATTGAATGTTAACGGTGGCGAAAAAATGGCGATAGCAGTTAGTAGTGGTGGCGCATCTGGTATCGAAAAGATTAGTGAACCAGTCAAGGCTAAAGTTGGTAGTACCGTAAAATTGAATTTTTCACATTTTGCATGGGCGGATATCGTTAATACTCCCAAAGACACTACTTGGACGTATGAATATACAATTGATGGCAACAGGAAGGCATCAGATAGTAAGAAAGATATATTAAAGAAAAAAGCAACGATCAATGGTCAAACTGCCTTTATAGCCAAAAATGCACTTGATAAAGATGGAATGATGTTTACTAATGATAGAGAAATAAAAATAAAGGTTGAGGATGTAGGGGTAGAACACGAGTACTGCGAAAGCCAGTGGCGCGAAGCGAATGGTACGCAAAAAAATATAACCAAGGTTTGCATCACAATAATAGGTACTGATACTCCTAGTTCTGGGAACTACTACTCATTAAGCCAAGTCAAGGCAACGATTGGCGGCGTAGCGATGAAGGATACTACCGATATAGTAAACAGCTACGGAGAGGAAAAGGCGCAGTTAGAAGCTACTATTACTGTTGGCGATAAAATCAGTAACATCACTTTTAAACATCGTGGGCTTTCTACTACCGCAAAAAAGAGTAATGTGACTTGGAACAAAATATATGGAACTAAAAATCATTCCAGTATCTTTTGCCCCGATGAAAGCTGTACGGAGCCATTATATTATAGCGGCAAGATGACAAAACAATATAGCCAGAACACGAGTTACTATACGACTAATACTATCACGTTTGAAAAAAACTATGGAGAGATAACATTCAACGCTGCCGGAAAATATCGTTTTTGCGAGGCTATTTTGAGCCCAGATGGCAAAAGTGGCCCAAAGACCACTGCCTGTCTTATAGTTACCGTTGGCGAAGACCCGGGTCCTGATCCATGCGAGGACGGGGATGAAGACTGTCCATGCGAGGGTGAAGACTGTCCATGCGAGGGTGAAAACTGTCCATGCGAGGACGGGGATGAAGACTGTCCACCAGATACTAAGCTAAATCCATTCTGTACCGGCAGCGTATCTGGCAACGTCGATTCTGGGACCACTCTGACAACATCATTTGTGACCAATACATCCACTTCATCGAGCGGATCTTCCGTATGGGCTAAGCCTGGCGATTTAATCACCTTTGCGCACTGTTATTATCCTGGTGCACAGATTCCAAGAATTAACCAGCCGAGCCCAAGTCATGACGATTCTAACCCAACGGCCGAAGAGCTGCAAGACTACGATCCAGATACTCCAAACAATCGTTGGCCACACCTCAGTGCAGGCTGGAGTGCGCCAAACGTCGTGCGTAAACTGGGTGAGCGCACATTCCCTGCAGCTACTTCGAATGAATTTACTATTCAGACCGATAATTCTTGGATTTTTAGAGATTCCGTCAGTCTATCCAGTAATTTTAACGGGAGCAACCCGTTCAAAAATACCGTCGGCAACGGTTCCTCTGGCTATGCCAACATGTCTAGTAATGCAGTCTTGCCGTCTGGGGTTGGTCAAGTCATAACGCAGGGCGTCAAAACCACTTATAACACCGTCACATCTGCAGAAAAGCACACCACGGTCCCTTATACGTGGAACTATGTTTACGATAAACGCGTTTCAGGGACAAAATCTGGTAGCGATAACACTGAGGACGGTTTTACCAATTGCGCGAGTAAATCGTCCGCCGATGCGAGTAGCGTGAAAAACTCCTACAATAGTATCGATGGTTATGAGGATGCGACTGCAGCTGCAACTATAACCAGAAACGAGAAGGTGCAAAAGGAAAGTTCTTCTGATGATGAGTCCGATGAAGATGCTGAGCCGGAATATAACTATTATTGTGAGTGGACCGTAGAGTATTCATATATTCATGCCGGCGCACTCTCAGCAACGGCGTACGGAACAATCACCCATAAGACGGAAAGCGGTACGATAATCCCATACTATGAGTCATCTTATACCCGCTATAGTGGCTACAGTTCATCTGCTAATGTTAAAATTCCATTCAACTACGAAAACTCTTCTTCCGTAGAAATTAGTAGCGATAAAGTGTATGCCGGTGAAACCTTTAATGTTAGCAACGTCACGGTGCAAACCGATCCTAAATATAACAGCGCAACTTCTGGTACCTATGCGACCAAAACTCAGCCTTCTAACGTTAGGTTGTATGTATTCCATGCGACGTATCCAGTTAGCACTTCTGGTTATAGTAGTGATAATAACTGCGGATTTTATGGTGGTGAAGATTGTAGAGAGGTGACAAGCAGTGTAGGTAATATTCTTAACTCTTCTGGCGATATGTCTGGTGCTACTGCAAGCTTCTTTGCTGGCATATCCGTTAACGCCTATGATCTTAAAGCAGGCGAATATATATGTGTTGGCTCTTCAGTCTGGCCAGCTTCGCCAAATGGAGATATGGACATGAACGCTAATGGGTCTGGCTATGCTTACTATTCTACACCGCATTGTAAAACAGTCTTCAAACGTCCAACCTTCCAAGTCTGGAATGGTGGATTGTATGCTGCTGGTAAGGTTGTTGCTAATTCGTTTACCAAGAATGTACTTAATGGATATTCTGCATATAGAACTAGTGGTTCTGATGGACAATATACTTTCTCATCATGGATAGAACAAGGTATCGTAGCAAACAAAAGTGTTGTTGGTCTTGCTTCTGGTGCTGCTACCGGGTTTACTTCTAACAGCAATGGCGTAGCTGCTAACAATCCTGGTGGTATCAGTGGTACAGATTTCTGCGATATGTCTACATTAACGATTCCTAATACATCGTGTAGGAACTTTAATGGTGTGAACTTTGTCTCAGCTGGATTACAACGCGCTAAGAATACCATTTATGATACTATCTACAATGCCATTATTAATGGGCGTACATATAAGGCAGTGAGTGGTAATGTTAACCTTGCTGATGCAAACAACTACAGTGAAACCACTCCTGGTATGCGCTATACAGAATCTAGCGATAATAGTACGCTTACCATCTCTGCTTCTTCCCCACTCACACGTAATCTAAGCCATGTGATTCATACCAAGGGTAATCTTACCATTGCTAGTAACCTAACATATGATATGACTATTTCCTACACTACATCATCACAAGTACCACAGTATATGATCTTTGCAGACGGCGATATTGATATTAACTGCGGCGTTGGCAGGATTGATGCATGGCTAGTGGCTAGAGGAACGATTAATACTTGTGCGGATGTTGAAGCTGATGACGTTAACAATGCGGCTCGTTCCAACCAATTGTTTGTACGTGGTGTATTAATTGCAGACAAACTGGAATTAACTCGTACTTATGGTGCTTCTACTGGCAAGGATTCCGCAATTCCGGCTGAAATCTTCGTCCTGTCTGCGGAAAACCGTTTCTTTGGCAAGAGTTCTTCAAGTGAAGATCCGACACTTTATACAGTATACTTGAGGGAGTTGTCACCGAGGTATTAAAACCTTGCCAAAACGCTTCTTCTGCGCTATAATTAGATTACTTTATTCTACTTGAAATTAAAAAAGGACACTCAATGAACATACAGGAAGAGGAGCGTCGAGCACGACTTTTGAAGATGCGTGCCGAACGTCTTCCAGATATAAAGAAACAATTTGAAGAAGCGCAGAAACGCAATTTTAATTCCAATTTTGCCGAAGGCGGTAAGGATGCGCATCTTGTGAAGAAGACGGCTAAGAAGGCTAGCAAAAAGACTGCACCAAAAGCCGCTGCACCAAAAGCTCCAAAAACTGAAGCTGAGCAACGCAAGGTTAATCTTTCCGTGACTACCAAAAAAGGCGAGATGGTACACCATCAGCGCATGCTTTCGCAAGACGTAAACGCGCAAGCCACTCAACACATCATTGGTATTCCAGTAAACAAATCACGTTACAACGGCTACAACGGCGAGCAAGTTACTAACGCCAAGCTCAAAAGCGCCCGCCCAGATCCAGATTCTGTACGTATCATCCCAATTGGTGGTGTAGGCGAATTCGGCATCGGCAAAAACATGACGATTTTTGAATACAAGCAAGAAATGGTCGTGATTGATATGGGCGTGTTGTTTGCTAGTGAAGATTATCCTGGCGTTAACTACATGATTCCAGATATTAAATATCTTGAAGATAACATGGACAAGGTAAAGGCGATTCTATTTACGCACGCACACCTTGATCACATTGGGGCTTGCCGTCATTTGCTACCAAAGTTCAATCCTTACGTGCCAATTTATGGTACCGACTTTACGCTTGGCATGATTAAGAAGCAGATGTCCGAACTAGAAGATGTGCCGGAAATGAATTACCAAGTCGTGGAGCCTTTGAAGCACGAAAAAATCCAAGTGTCTGAACATTTTTCGGTTGAGTTTATTCATACTTTACACTCGATTCCGGGCAACTGTGCGATTTTGCTCCGTACGCCAAACGGTACGATCTACGTTTCTGGTGACTGGCGCCATGAAGAGAATCCACTCGGCGTGCAAACCGATTACGAACGTATCGACGAAATTGTACGCACCGAAGGCATTGATTTGATGCTTAACGAATCGACTAACATTGATTCCCCGGGCCATCATCCACATTCTGAATTTGACGTAGGTGAGAACCTTGGTAAAGTCATGGATCACTACGTTAATGGTCGCGTAATTATTTCTTGTTTCTCATCACAGATTTCGCGTATTGAATTGATTCTGAAAGAAGCCGCTGCACGTGGACGTAAAGTTGCATTCTCTGGTTTCTCGATGATTAACAACGTGGAAGTAGCGCTTCGCGCAAAAGCAATCAAAGTGCCAAAAGACACGATTGTAAAAATGGAAGACATCGTAAAACTTCCAGACGAGAGAGTTTGTATCGTGTGTACTGGTTCGCAAGGCGAGCTTAACGCCGTACTAAACCGCATGATTACCGGCGCACATAAATACATAAAGATTAAATCTACCGACACGATTGTGTTCTCATCTAACCCAATTCCGGGTAACGAACCACATGTTGTAAATACTGTGGATGGTTTGCTTCGCGAAGGTGCGCAAGTAATTCAAAACGGCAAAACTCACCTTACCAATATTGGGCCATTGCACCTTTCTGGTCACGCCTATTACGAGGATCATGTAGATTTCGTAACTAGACTCCATCCAACTTGCTACATGCCGTATCACGGCGAGTTCTACATGCTCGAGCATAACGCTGAGATGGCCGAGAACGTAATCGGTATCCCGCGTGAAAACATTTTGATTTCGGATGATGGCGACATTATTGAATTTACTAAAGACAAGAAGATTCGTAAGAACGGTCGCATCCATGTTGGCAACAAGCTCTTTGATGACGCCGATAAGCCGGTGCATGAAGCCGTGATTAAAGATCGTATTCACATCTCGCGTGAAGGTATCTTTATCATCGTGCTAACTTTAAACAAGAAGACTGGACATCTTGCGAAGACGCCAGACATCGTGTCGCGCGCATTTATCTATCTCGATAACTCGGAAGAGTTGATCGGCAAGATTCGTCATTATCTTCGCGCCAAGACCGACAAGTCGATTTCAACCGATCCAGAAATGAAGGTCTTAAAGGAAGAGATCAAAGAAGACATCACGCACATCTTGTTTGATGCAACTGGACACACGCCAATTGTGATTCCGGTGATTAACAAAGTCTAGTAATACTTGTGCTATAATTGGGGTATGTTGGTTTATGCTTCTAAACTAATCAATACCCCAATTTTGAGCTTGCAAGCTGGCACGCCGGTCGCTTATGTCAGCAATGTGATTATTGATCCGGACAATTTGAAAATTATTGGCTTCATCCTGGGTGGACCAATGATGAGGCATACCGATGCTAAAATTCTAGACGTGCAGAGCGTCCGCGAATATTCTAAATATGGCATGGTGATTGATTCGATTGAAGAACTGGTGGCACCAGGCGATGTAATTAAAATCGAAAAAGCGCTTAGCTATGATTTTGATTTGATGGGACTCAAAGTTGAGACCAAAAAAGGTCACAAACTTGGCAAGATTTCGGACTATACTTTGACACATGAGGATTTTGCAGTGCAACAATTAATTGTGCAGCGCCCGGCGTTTAAGGCGTTTATCGATTCCGATTTGGTGATTCCGCGCAGCGAGATTGCCGAAGTAAACAACGAAAAAGTTATCGTAAAAGACGAAGAGAAAAAGATCAAAGAAAAAGCTGAGAACGCAGAGTTCGTGCCTAATTTTGTAAATCCGTTCCGGAAGAATCCCGAACCAGATTACGCACCAGCTCAAAATCAAAACCCTGACGAACAAGATAGTTAATTAATTTTTCATCGTCGTATTTATTGCGTTTTTTGGTGATGACTTTTTGAATTTCTTCGGCGTCGTTGCGAAGATTTTTGTCTAATACATCATCAATAATGGCGCGGTCGATTCCCTTTTTCATGAGCTCCATTTTGAGGCGCTTGTTTGAAATACCTTTTTTGACAAAACGATTTTCGACGTAATATTCGGCAAATTTGCGATCGTCCAAATATCCGCGTGAGACGAGACGATCGATAATCTGATCGGTGAGCGCGAAAAGTTCTTCTCGCGGGCATCCGCAGTTACGACGAGGACGAAGTGACGAGCCCCGTGACGACGGGAGCGAGGAACGTCCGCGAGGAGATTTTTCGGGCTCACTGATTTTGCGTTTTAGATAGTCTCTCGTTTCGCGTACGGAATGCGGGCGAGTTAGCACCCATTCGAGTGTACGTTGATAAAGTTTACCAAACTCGGAAGCTTTCTTGTATTCAGCGAGTTCATCATCAGTGACTTTGTTATTGACTTTAATTTTAAAATCAACGAGCTGCGCAATGTCGAGCGAAAACGAATATTTACCATCAACAAAAACATTGACACGATTTTCGTTTTTGACGGCCTGTTTAATGTCAGTAATCGTATGAGTAGATGAGCAAGTCTCGGCTGGGTCAGTTTTTAGATTAATGATTTCCATATTTTTGAAGCGCTTTTTCGACGCGATATGCTAGTGACTGACGCAAGATTTCGTCATCACGAAGCTCTGGTTTGAGTTCTGGCCAAAACTTTGGCAACTCAGAATAAGGAACCCATTTAACGTCTTGAACTTCGTGATCATTGAATTCGAAATCGTCTGGCAAATCGGTCCAATCATAATAGTAAAGATAAATTAGAACGTTGCCACGTAGGAATGTGGAATCAAATTCGATAGTATCTCTCGTGAGTTTAGCGCCGATTTCCTCGTTTGCCTCGCGCAGGGCAGCATTAATGCATGGCTCTTGATAATTAATATGTCCACCAGCAGAAACATCCCATTTATCTGGATTACCAATGATATTGTGGGCACGTTGCTGGAACAGAAACTCAACTTCGCCATTACGGAAACGGTAGAGCATGATGGCGACGCCGCCAAAAATTTTTACCTCATCATGGGCATAGCGCCTCGGCTCAAGACCTTGGCCGATGCGCTCGCCATTATAATCATATTCCTGCCAAAGCTCGTCGTCGTGCGGCATAGTTTAAGCTTCGGCTTCCTTAGCTTTTTCGCGGACCTTAGCTTCGATTTCGGCCATGAGCTCTGGATTCTCTTTGAAGAGTTTCTTTACGGCTTCGCGGCCTTGGCCAATGGTTTCGCCATTATATTTGAGGAAGGCACCAGCTTTGTCGATAACGCCATATTGTACGGCGAGATCAAGGATATCACCAGTCTTAGAGATGCCTTCGTTATACATAATGTCGAACTCGGCAGTGCGGAATGGTGCAGCGATTTTGTTTTTAACAACTTTAATCTTGGTGCGGTTGCCAGAAATATTGTCGCCTTCTTTGATTTGGCCAATGCGGCGAATATCGATACGTACGGAAGCATAGAACTTGAGAGCGTTACCACCAGTAGTGGTTTCTGGGTTACCAAACATAACACCGATTTTCATGCGGATTTGGTTAATAAAGATAACCGTAGCTTTAGACTTACTAATGATGCCGGTAAGCTTACGCATAGCTTGGCTCATTAAACGTGCTTGAAGACCCATTTGAGCGTCGCCCATGTCGCCATCGATTTCGGCTTGAGGTACAAGTGCAGCGACAGAGTCTACTACGATAAGATCAACTGCGTTGGAACGGACGAGGGTTTCACAAATTTCGAGCGCCTGCTCGCCGTTGTCTGGCTGAGAAATGAGGAGGTTAGCAGTGTCGACACCGATTTTCTTAGCATAGGCTGGATCGAGGGCGTGCTCAGCATCGATAAAGGCTGCTTGGCCACCTTCTTTTTGAATTTCAGCAATGGCATGGAGAGCAAGAGTGGTTTTACCAGAAGATTCTGGACCATAAATTTCGATAATACGGCCTTTTGGATAGCCGCCGCCAAGCGCGAGATCGAGCGAGAGTGAGCCAGAATGGAGCAACTCTACATCCATTTTTGGTGTTTCGCCAAGTTTCATGATTGAACCATCACCAAATTGCTTGGTGATTTGAGAGATAGCGAGCTTCAAGGCTTCGCTTTTGCCATTATCTGATGTTTCTGCCACCGTTTCGGATTTTTTTGCCATAGTATTACCTTTTTTAGAATTAATATTATTATAGCATACTTTACCTTTGAAAAGAGGTAGGGCGTGCCGGTGCGATTATTAGCATAGTGCATAGTAGTGTCAACCCCTAGCGGAGTGGGATAAGCCTAGGCGCGATAGTGGCAGCAAAATATGTTATAATTATAGATATGAAGACTTTAGAAAATGTGCCAATTTCTACCATTACAACTATGCGACTTGGTGGCGTGGCGCGTTATGTGATTGATATTGAAAAACCGGAAGAAATTCCAGAAGCTTATGATTTTGCTAAGCTTTATCATTTGCCAGTTTTTATACTCGGTGGTGGAGCTAATACGATTGGCCGCGATGAAGGATTCCCTGGCGTAATTTTGAGGAACACTATTAAAGGCGTCAATGTGTCTGGAACATCCGTACATGCAATGGGTGGAGAAGTTTGGGATGATGTAGTGGCGGCAGCCTGCAAGAATGACCTAACCGGCATCGAAGCGCTTTCAAAAATTCCTGGCACGGCTGGTGCTGCACCAGTACAAAATATCGGAGCGTACGGTCAAGATATTTCGCAAGTTTTGGATAATGTTGAAGTTTATGACACGGTAGATAAGGCTTTTAAGACTCTTAGCAATAAAGATTTGCAGTTTGCGTACCGCAAAAGCATTTTAAACTCGGGCGAGCGCGGACGCTATTTTGTCGTGGCGATTACTTTGGCGCTCAAAAAAGGCCAGATGAAAAGGCCGTTTTATAATTCCCTCGAAAAATACATTGAGCAAAATGATGAGACGGATTTTTCACCAGCCTCGATTAGGCGTATGGTGAGCGAGATTCGCGGTGATAAGCTGCCAGATCCAGCAACTACACCAAGCGCAGGGAGTTTCTTTAAGAATATTTACGTTTCCGATAAAGTGGCAGAAGATTTTGAGATGCGTGGCTACCCAGTATATCGCAGCGCGTCCGGAAATAAAGTCAATACTGGCTGGCTAATCGAAAAAGCCGGACTGTCTGGCAAAGTTTTTCATGGCATGCGCGTAAACGAAAAAGCTGCACTCGTATTGATTAACGAGTCGGCCAAAAGTTATGCCGACCTTGCCGCGGCGCGCAATGAGATTGCGAATGCAGTATATGATAAGTTTGGTCTGAAGTTAGAACAAGAACCGGTGGAGATTTGCTAATGAAAATTCTAGACGGCCGAGAACTTGCGAGCTTTATTAAGGAACGCCAATTCCATGTAGTGCGCGGAATGTCACGCAGACCAAAGCTGGTGATTATTCGTGATAGCGATAATCCAGTGATTACAAAATATGTAAATTTGAAAAAAACCTATGGCGAAGATATCGGCGTAATAGTGGAAGATTTTTTTGCTAAAAGCACCGACGAGATTCGCGAAAGAATTTTGGTCGCAAATGAAGACGCAAACGTTGATGGAATTATTGTGCAGTTGCCGATTCTAGAACGCGAAAAGACTGACGGAATAACAGCATTAATTGCACCATCCAAAGACGTGGATGGACTCTCGCCGAATGGCGATTTTGATTCGGCTACGGCCACGGCAATTAATTGGCTACTGGCTGGATACGGAATTGATCTTGCTTCACAAAAAATCGCACTAGTGGGGCGCGGTAAATTGGTGGGTGCACCACTTTATAAAATGTGGACAAATTCGGGATTTGATGTGACGGTGTTCCACCGTGGAGATGATTTATCTGCGCTAAGAAATTATACGACGATTGTGTCGGCTACGGGTATTCCGCATTTGATTAAGAGCGAGATGGTGGGGGCTGGCGCCGTAATCGTGGATGCTGGTACAGCAAGCGAAGATGGTGTACTGGTTGGCGATGTAGATAAGGCCGTGCGCGAGCGCAACGACCTTACCGCCATCACACCAATCGTGGGCGGAGTTGGTCCGCTCACGGTGACGTGTTTGTTTGAGCATGTGATTTTGTAGATTGAATTGTTTTTCTTGGCTTTTTCTAGCTTTTTGCTTTGCTAGACTTTTGGCTTTTCTAGCCCTTCAGCTTTTAGCCATCCATTCCGCCGTCGCCGGGGAAGTTGACATGTAGCTCACCTTGCTCATCCTGGGTTGGCCGCGACTGCGGGGCCGACTGTGGAGCTGGTTGCTGCTCATGAATAATTCTAACCGCTTGTGCTTCGGCACCAGTAACGCCATAAATGGCTGCACGCGTTCTAACCGCTTCACGATCCTTAACGTCGAGACTATTTAATAGTGTAGCGTCATTCATGACGTCTTGGAGACGATTTTTAGCTTTAATAAATTCTTCGGAGTCTGTTGCCGGAGGAGTTTCGGAAGCTAGACTGTTGAGATATTCTGTGAAGGCTGCGCCACTTTGGTTAAGGCCGGCTGCATTGCTCTTAACACGTTTCCCCAAAGCTACTTGATATGCAGATGCTGGATCACTACTGGCGTAGCTCGCGAAGTTGCCAGTTGTTCCACCACTACCTAGTGCTTCTAGGTAAATGCTAGCACCGGCATCTTTTTCATTAAGCTTGCTACTTACTGATATGTCCTGAGAATAAATACTACTAAGTGCTTGTCTAAAAGCGTCGCTACTGCTCGAGTCTCTTACCATCTTAGCCAAAGCACCTGCTCCGCCTTTAAAACCAACTATACCGCGTGCGAGGGCGGCCAATTCAGTTCGTTCTGAATCGCCAAAGCTAGTTCTATTCTTTAAAGCTTCTAGATGAGATTCGAATTCGGTAAGAGTATTAACATTGTCGCGATTACGTAACAAAGCGAGTTCAGCATCAACATCCTTACTGCGACTATCTGCCTCCAACGCAGCTTTTTGACTTTCGACATAGGTCTTGTCGCCGTAACGACCAATAACTTTGTTCTCATGTTCAATATCCAACCCTTGCTTTGCTTGCATGGCGTTATAGTAATCGTCCGTAGCATGGAGTTCATTTTCTCGACGTTGTTTCTCAGTGGCAAGTTTTTGTTGATTTCTAGTAGCGCCAACATAATCCTTACTGGCGCGAATACCGATTTCTTGGCGCTGTTTTTCAGCATCCAACTGCTGTTGGTTTCGAGCCGCAACTAGGTAATTAGTATCAACACGAATATCGTTTTCTTGCAATTGATTTTCTCTAGCAAGGACGGCATCGTTGGCGTAGCGCAGGCGATTTTTCTGTGCCTCGCTTAGATCACTACGTCCAGCAAGACGTCTTTGAGCGCGTTTTGCGCGTCTATCTGTAGCTCTTTCTTGGCGGAACTTGGCCCGATTGGCGAAATCAGCCTGGCGGGCCTTGTAACCAGCAGAATTCTTTTGTACTCCTTCCGCTCTAGCTCGAGTCTTAGTACGAAGACTCTTACCGAGTCCAGAGATCTTGGCGCCAATACCACCAAGAGCTTTGAACGAACTCTTGAGTAGGCTTGGAATCATAAAGAATGGAACCACCATTATAATTGTGCCAATAAAGAACGTTACGTAATCCTGCGATGCAGACAAGATGATCTTAGATGCGAGCGTACCGCCACCAACAACAAGACCACAAAGTGGATAGAGTAAGAGTAGCCCCTTCATCGCGTCGAACCATTTAGTGAATAGTTTCTTAGTGTTTGGTAGAGCGTAGCATATAAATGCAAGTGGAGAGATGACTATCAGAATCACTATGGCTGCTTTGCGAAGGCCGAGTAATATAAAGAAGAAGATAACAGCAATAACTGCGACCAATATCAGGATCAGAATCGGAATAATTAATCCGTCTAGCATTCCGTTGGTAAGCACGCCCTGCACGAGTTCTAGTCCACCAAGCCCCACGATACCACCGCCAGCAACAGTAACAAGCACTTTAAACCATTCGGCAGAGCTGTTACAGCTTCCACCACTACATAGCGAGACATTTACTAAGGATATGTCCTTGGAAATATTTACGAGCAAGTCCTTAAGCGATCTGCCTACGATATTCGAGACATCTACCGCCAATTGACAAATAATGAAGGATAAGTTTATAAGGATCGCTACGGTGATGATTTTTGGCAAAAGTTTTTTGATGCCGTAATTATCAATTCCAGCTCCAGTAATTTGAGAAACGATAACTACGAGAAGAAGTATGACCATGGCGATATTGGCAAAATTGACGAAGAAATTCCACGCACTGCGCGTCGCGCTGTCTGATTTGGTCAGTTCAGATTCTACAACTAAGAAATCTTCTTCGACATGATTGTACATGTTTAGCATAGCCCTGGTAGCAGTCTTGACGACTGGACAAATAATCCAGCCAAGCGAGTCTGAACTGGTGTAACATGGGTCTTGGGCGGCTTTGGAAAGTTCAGTTTGGGTCATGCCGTTTGCGTCTGGTCCGTATTCCGCCACGTCTACTGCTTTTGCGGTATCGACATTCAGTTTGAACATGGCGTTCACGAGTCCAGCAAAATCATATTCCGTATCTAAAATGTAGCGTTCATTAGCAGTAAATCCTGACACTTTTTTTCGCGTGTTGTCTGTATTGACGGAAATATCGCACCATCCTGCGCTAGTTTGTATTTTATAGTGGGTTATACCGTCAGAATCTGTCGGCGTCGCACTACTTGGTTTTGTGCTTTGACAATTTCCGTTAGCTACAGTAGCTTTATAGATTTTCGTTAAATATAGGCTGTAGAGCTCGTATTTATCATTGTCTGAAAATTCCTCCTCTGCTGAGCCAAACATTTCTTTCACGGCAGTATTATATGAATCGTGCCGATTGCTTTGTAGCTGATACAACGTTTCTTTGACAGCCTTTTCATCATAGAAGAACTTAATCTTGTATCTAAGTGGATTGTCGTAATTTGAATCAGCAGTCTTAACCACATTACAAAAGGCATAATACTCACTATTGGCGGCGTTTTTAAGGTTGTCTTTCGTGACCGTGTAAAAAGCTCCAGGTATCACATAAGTAGAATAACAAAGTCCACTATGAAATGGTGCCTCCATATATCCTTGATCTTTGTTAGGATATGGCCAAAAGCCAATACCAAACTGTTCGTCGTAATTTACCGTCATGTCGATTGGGGCATCAGTAGCTAAATCATATCTAATAAAATTGCCTGTATACTCCCATGCATCGATTTCGTCTTCAGACTTATTTAAATCGCTATCCCTCCAACAAAATGTGGCTAGATCTTTATATTCTTCCCCATACATGTCATCATTCAAGTATTTAGCCGTAAGACAACTCATTGATGCGCCATTACCAAATTGTTCAATATATCCCATTTTTCGCAAGAACTCTGGGACTTCGCTGCTTGTTGAATCTGGGACCGACACGCCATATAGACCAAGAAGACCGGTCATGCTTCCGTCGTACGTCCCAAACCCGACTTTATCTCCGTTAAATAATTCATAACAGCCAATCTTAGTGCCACGTTTGGTTGTTATGTCCAAGCTATTACCCTGCCCAATTCCAGTAGGGATATATAAGGTGTCTTGTTTCTTGTCTTTTTTCAAAATACTATAATTAAGGCTCGAGTACTCACCGTCTTTAATTTCTCCGTACATTTCACTTTCGTCGTAACAAACACTCATATCATTAAGTAATGCTTTCTTATATAGCTCATCCTCAGTGGCGGCATGGACATTGGATGAGAGCACAAAAGATGAGAAACAAGCGAGCAAGATAGTTACTATGTGAATATTTTTACCTTTTAATGTCATTTAATACTCCCATGATACAAAATATTGAGATATTCTGTTAAGATGTTATATGCCATGCCTCGCTGGCTACGCAACGCTTTATGGTTGACGTCGCTATTGTCGCCTATGTATCGATTTAAGGTTAGATATAGTGAAGCTATTAAATTATCATCGCTCGCAAAATCGTTTTGATAAGTATTATTTCTACCATCGACAGTTTCAGTTGCGACAATATAAAATTTGAGTAATTCGCTTTGACGTTTTTTAGTATTAGTATCCTTAATTTTAATGGCATCAAGTTTCTTAATTAATTTTTCATCATATTCATCATTAATATAGCTTGCGGCATATTCGTCTGTAGGGATTTCGAAGATAGTGTCATCAACGATATTTTCACCTTCTGTGCCGTAGACGAAATATTCAATATAGTTATTGATAGCATTGCGGTTATTGATTTTATCGTTTTCTTTACTAGAATTGATTATGATTAAAGCCATGAGCGCGATAATCAACATTACTACAACACTAATTACCGCAACAATAATCGGTTTCTTAGATTTGGCTTGTTTGCCGGAGCCGAGGATGATGTCGCCAGTGCCGGAAGAGAGTGGAGTAGAGCCGAAGGTGCCGGCTGGAGCACCGGCAGAGCCGGAGGAGATGGCGCCAGAGGAGATAGGACCAGAGACAATTGGCGCTTGGCTACCAAAAGAATTATTGTATGACGGATCCATATGAATTTATTATAGCATAAGCAGAATTTTGTGGAGGATTTTTGTGTGAATTTTGCGGGATTTTTTGGGCCACAAAAATCCCCATTTGCATGGGGATTTTTGCGTTAGTCTAGACAGCTAGACTTGAAGTAAGTGAAGCGGTCTAACTTATTTCTTGCGGCTAGCAATGAAGTAACCAAGGGCAGTCACAATTGAACCAGCGCCAAGGGCGGTGGCAGCAACTGGAGTTGCACCGGTATTTGGAAGTTCACCTGGGCAAGATTTGGCAATCGTTACGATTGCTGGATCTTTACGAGTAGAACCACTAGCAGTGATTTTAACCCAGTTCACCAATTGGTTAGTTTTGCTACAAACGAGGTCGCGGTTTACAACCTTAGCCTCGAAGATAAGAGCGGCATCAGAGTTGTTGGTGTAATCACCAATGTTGATACCAGTAGTGGTAATACCATCAGAAACGATAGCACCGTTTTGGTGGTTAGCGTTCTTAATCTTGGTAGTACCAGCAATGTATTCCATGTTATTTGGAAGGAAATCTTGAACCATAACGTCGGTAGCAGTAGCACCAGAAAGGTTCTTGTAGCTGATCATATATTCAACAACATCACCAATCTTAGCGTCAACAGTTTCGCTCCAGGTAGTAGTACCTTTAATGCGAACTACTTTGGAGATAGCGAAAGCGTAGTCATAGACAACTTTCACACGAACGCTAGCGTAGCCACTATATTGGTAGCAGCCAGGAATCTTACCATCAAGAGCATCATAACCAACGAGAACACCATCAGAAGTGATGATATCATCGCTAAGAGCGCCAGCAGAAGCACCATTGGATTCCCAAAGGGCAGAACCAGCGACATACTCTAGGTGGAAAGCAGCACCGTCGTTAGATTTGAAGATAACATTATCCCAATACTTGTTTGGGGTAGCATTGTCGGCAGAAATGTAACCGTTAACATCAATAGAAGTAGCGGAGTTGCCTGGAATGCTAAAGCTTACCTTGGTGTTTTCAGCAACAACAGTTTCCTTAGGGTTGTTGTTGTGGACGTAAAGGCTAAGGACGTATTCTTTGCCATCTTCGGCAACGATTTCGTTGCTAGACCAAACGTCGTGGGTACCGCTAACGCGAGTACGAACGAAGTTACGTTCATCACCAAGTTTGTGTTCTACGTTGTTTGCATCGACGTAAGAAGCGCCTTCGATAGAGTTGAAGACAACGTTATCGCCGAGCACATCGTTTTCGATTTGGTCGATAGTATAAGCAGTACGACCATTGCTACTGTCGCCCCAAGCGAGAACGCTCACGGCAGGCACGATAGAAGCACCGGCTACTGCAACGGCAGCGGCGGCACTAAGCATAGAAACTTTTTTCATGAAATATCCTTTCATTTAGATAGTTAGTAATTAAAAATTAAAGTTAATATTTGTTGGTGTTGCTAGCCTAATTGTTAATTTTCGTCTTAACCTTCACAGCCAGATCGTCTCAGTTTTCAATGTTCTAGATTCGGAATTTTTGGGATGACCCCGGGTGGCACAGATGTGCCACCCAAGGGATAAAGTACTATGCGCGTAAAGCGCGCATCCCAATGTGTTTATGCAGATTGTTTTACCAGCCCCCGAAGAAGCCAGAGCCGTCGTTGACAGGCTCATCGTCTACGGGAACCGTGATGGTAACAGTTCCGCCACCTTCAGTCGGAACCTCTTCCGTGAAGGTGGTATCATGCCTAGGCTCGACCGGAGTATTATCTGTCGGGTCCAATGTCATGTCCCAGTGGGTTTCTTCATCGTCTTTATTCGGTCCCGAAGGGATCTCGATGAAGATACGTGTGTCGTCTTCGTGACTCGGCGTCTGGTCTACATGTACCGGCTCAAAAGGCTGGTACGGGCCAGGCCCGAGATCGTCTACACCGTCCGTGCCGGTGCCACCGATTGGAGCATTTCCCTGATTGTCAGGGATTTTGCCCGGATCTTTGTCGAGACCCTTGGTAGGATCGGGGTCAGTTTCCCCGTCCTTAGGGTCCTTATCAGTGTCGGCGTCCTTGTCCTTATCCGGGTCCACTTCAGGAGTAGGCTTCGGAGTAGGCGTAGGTGTTGGCTGAGGTGTAGGTGTAGGTGAAGGCTTAGGCGTGGATGTAGGCTTAGGCGTAGCCGTAGGCTTCGGAGCGGCCTTAACGCGCTCGAATACCGCAAAGCGGCCGTCGAGCTTGTTAATGCCAAAGTATGACTTGCTACCATCTTTTGTTTCGAATTGGAACAAGTAGAATTCATACTTTTCCGGCTCCGTCGACGTGATGACAACTTCTCTGTCGGGATCGAGCGGGTAATGCTCGATCAATTTGAAGTTGTCGACCGGCTCATCGAGATACTTGGCTGCTGTAAGCAGCATGGTATACTTGGCAGCAGTTAAGTGCTGTTCAAGCGTAACATACCACTTTCCATCCTCCTTTCTCTCTATCGCCTTGTTAAAATCATCCTCGGCCTTTGCCCAGGCTGTCGTCTCATCGATTATGCCCAGTTTACGGAACATTAAATCTGCCCCCTGGACATATATCGGGTTAGCCAGCATGTTGTCGACTAACCAGTTGTTGCCTGTCGCCGTAAGATTATAGGTGACTGCGTCCAAAATACCGGTCGCAGCCGATCTCTTATCGAGATACGCTAATGTCGAGCGCGGGTCAAACTGACGAGGAGCTCCGAAGTTGTACAGGAGAGCCTCGTCATCGAATGTACTGACGAGTTTGAGAAGCTCGTCAACCTTCGTCGTTTGCTGCTCCTCTGCGGGTGCTGTGGTAGGTGCAGGTGTTGTTGTAGGTGTCGTTGTTACCGTAACGGTCGGACCGTCATTGGCAGCAGCCTTAGCTGCAGCTGCTTCACTGCCGCGAAACTTAATGGTAGTGAATATCGCAGTAGCGATGAGAGCGAGCGCAACAATTGTCGTTGCAATCCTAAAAGGACGAACGTCAATTTCGTGCAGCCCCACGATTGCAAGCGCAACTAGTGCCACGGCAACAATTGGAATTATTATCCAATACTTGCCAATCTCGGTGGTTAAGCACCAGCCAACAGCGCCAAGCAAGATAATGTCGACCGCGAATGTCCAGATATCCTTTGGTGCGGATATCATGAAACTCTGGTAGATATTATAGATAACACCTATCAAGAGTAGTGCTGCTCCCGCTATGAGGGCCCATGTCTTTCCAGCAAATAGAGTAACCGCCAGAATGGGCACTCCATGCGTCATGATGATTCCTACATAATGGAGCCATCCACGCATAGGTTTGGGAGAGCTTGCCGCCGCCGCCACATAATCTTGGCGTCGTGCCAATATGCAGCCGATTATTGTAGCTGCAATCGCTATGATCAAATAAATTGTCGTCATTTTTCTTACCTCCTTGGTATGTATACTCGAGAGGCTCATAGGCCTCTCGGTTTGAGAAAAAACCTATGATGAAAACAAAAAATGTAAAACAATCTGCATATATATAAACAGGTTTCGGATTGAAACCTGAGATGATCTGGTTGTTAATGGTCGTCGAAGCCTCCCTGTTAACTCTGAGACCTAGACTAATTACATTGTATCATACTTTGTTATTTTTGTCAATATAAACATAATAACTTAAGCGGTTTGGCAATAAAAATACCATAAAAAAGCCCCTAGTAAAATGCACTAGGGACTTTTCGTGTTACGAGAGAGGAGCTATTGAGGAATCAATCCTCGTCGTCGTCATCCTTGTCCTTCTTGGACTTAGACTTCTTTTTCTTGTCCATGAGCGAGAACTTCTTGGAAATCTCGTTCTTATGGCGAAGATATTTCGCGACGGTGAAGGTGTCTTCGTTTACAACCTTGACTCCGGCAACCTTCGTGATCGCCTTAACCGTAGTGGCAGTGCCTTCCAGTAACGCGTTGATCGTATCTGCGTCGCTATAGAGTGACACCTTCGCTCCAAATACCTTAGTATCGTCTTTGGTATCGCCATCCTTCACAAGGATAAGGGCGCGATCAGTTGACTCGAGGTCGGTAGTAGCGGCATCAGCATCAGTATCGTCGGTGTCATCGGAGTCGTCAACAGCGACCGGTGAAGCCTTCTTGAACAGCTCAGCGAGAGACATGATCTCTTCGTCGTCACCGTTCTGAACCTTCATTGCCACCTTGAGAGCGGCATAGAAAGCTTTCTTGCCATCCTTGGTGAGGCCAGCGACATAGCTCGCAGCCTCTGCAGCAGTCTTAAACTCGACTCCGCCGACGGACTGAATCACAGGGTTGCGCTTAGCATAGCGCTTGGTAACCTCTTTAACGTCAGCACCGGCGACGATTTCGTCCGCCATCTTCTGAGCTTCAGCTTCGGTAAAGCCGAACGCAAGGCACATCGTCTTGGTCATGTCGATCTTGTCCTTGTCCGCGTTTGCGTCTACCTCGGTGAAAATGTCGAAAAGTTCCTGGACATCTACACCCTCGAGTGTAACAATGCCGGTAAGGTTAACGTTTTCGTTTGCCATAACCTTCAGCTGATCAAGGCTGAGGTATGCGCCAGACTTCGTGTCGCGAAGCGGCGCGGTTTTCGCCGTGTGGCGAAAGTCGCTGAACTGCGAAAAAATGTTGTTTCTTGTGGGCTTCTTCATATTTTTGTCTCCTCCTTGGATTTAAATGGCCCCTTTGGGGCAAATATAAGTTATTGCACCAAAAAAGGTTTTGGGAGGAGTGAAACTCTCTCGTAAACTTTTAAGGTGCGGTAACCCGAAATAACCGGATTCTGGCTTTATTTTAGCACAAAAAGTATTTTTTGTCAATAGCTATAACATATACGCGATAAAATAAAAATATGAGAGCAGGCTCTCATCTTTTCGTTTGTTGGTGCGAGTGGAGGTAGTCGAAACCTCATCCCAAGTTTGGAAAACTTGTATACTAACCGCTGTACTACACTCGCAATGTGGGGCGGGAAACAGGAATCGAACCTGCGACCTTCTGGACCACAATCAGACGCTCTAACCAACTGAGCTATTCCCGCCGTCTTTTACTATTATAGCATATTTAGCGCGAGATGCCAGGGTTTTTCGGCATTGGTGGGCGACTCATGGCTGGGCGAGCCGTAGCAGCTGGCTTGGCCGGTGGGACATAAGCCTTGGCGCGTGGGCCATTACCGATGGCGCTACCCGCAATACTAGAGCTACTAAAACCCCTGATAACTGTACGATTGGTGTCGGCCTGGCGACGTTCGGCAAAAGATTGCGACGAAGCGGCACCCATTCCCTGCCCGTTTTGAGCCTTGCCGTAGGCAGAAGTGTGGAAGATATCTTCCTTTTCGTCTTTCATGATGTATTTTAGAAAAGGATTGTTGGCCATAATTACCTCGGGATTAGTAGAAATGCGATGGTGCCGACGGCGGCGCCAAGAATAATAGTAAGAAGCACAGTGATGATGAGGCCGATGTTGCTGTCTTTTTCGGACTTATCGATGATGGCGATTGGACCAGATGGCTCTTCTTTGACGGCGGCGAACTCTTTGCGACGATCATAGACCGTTTTGGAGAGTGGGCGTTTTTCGATTTTGGAAGTGTTGATGAACTTTGGCGGATGGAAGACCGTGTCCGGCTTTTTGGCCTGGGCAGGCTTTGCGGCTGGTCTTGCGATTGGAGCCTCGACAGATTTAGTGGCTGGCTTTGCTACTGGCTTTGGGGCCGGCTTGACGGCTTTCTTTTTAGCTAGAGTGAGTGGCCTCTTGGTGAGGTTTTTAGACTTGATAACCTTGATTTCTGACTCTGGAGTGGCTGGAGCTAGCTTCGCAACAGGCTTAGCAACAGGCTTAGCGACAGGTTTTGCCACTGGCTTTGGGGCCGGCTTAGCCACAGGCTTAGCCACCGGTTTGGCGGCCGGTTTTACTACTGGCTTTGGGGCCGGTTTCGCGACTGGACGATGCTTAACTGGGACGAAATCGATGTATCTTTGATTCATGATTGAACTCTTTTAGCTATTTCTACTATATCAGAGAACTCACTAAGTATCAAGCTGGAGCCGCTCATGAGAAGGCCGTTTACCCCTGGTACATTGAGGTAAGCCGAGGCGTTGGATGGGTTGACACTACCACCAAATAGCACCGGGACTTTGTCGGCGGCGGCTTTGCCGTAGGTCTCTTTGAGGGTGCCGCGGATAAGCTTGACGATTTGTTCTACTTCGTCTGGAGTGGCGAGTTTTGGTGAGCTGGTGGAAGAAATGGCCCAAACTGGGTCGTAGGCAACGATGACTTTGTCGAGATCGTCTTCTGGGACATCGAGTAAGCCACCAATAAGTTGATCACGGATGATGTCGGCAGTTTCGCCGAAGGAGCGCTCGGATTCGGTTTCGCCGATGCAAAGAATTGGGGTGATTTGATTACGAATAGCGGCAGCAACTTTCTTTTGAATGACCTTGTCGTCTTCATGGAAGATAAATTTGCGTTCGGAATGGCCGATAATGGCGTAATCGACTAGGCCGCGGAGCTGGGTAAAGGAAGTCTCACCCGTGAAGGCGCCAAAATCGCGGTAAAAAGCATTTTGCGTAGCAAGTTTGAGCTTGCGGCGGTCGACTTGTAATGAGAGTGGCTGCAGGGCAATCATTGGTGGAGCAACTACGACTTCAACGTCGCGATAGGCTGGGATGGATTTTAGAAGCTTATGAAGATAAATGGAAGATTCTCCGACGGTAAAATTCATCTTCCAGTTGCCCACTACATATGTTTTCATACTTTCATTTTAGCATAAATTCAATAATATTTGCTACAATTATGGTATGAAGATCCTAATTGTGGGCAATGTTTTTAAGGACGTTTATCTTAATCTTGATGATCGCACGGAAACTTTTGAGACCGACGGCGACAACGTAAAGTGGCTTAATCTTAGCTTTGATGCAAGCGAGCACCGCTTTTTTAGGCGCGCGGGGAGCCTGGGTGGCGCGGCGATTACACTTGAAGTTTTGAATAAAATGGGGATCGAATCGCAAATTTCAGGCTCGAGCGTACGCTACAGCGAAGATGGTATCGAGGCGGGAGATAGCGCGGCGGATTTGTATCGATATATTTTCGTATCAGATGAACAAACAACATATTTTGCGCCGAGCTACGAGCACGCGAGCAGTTTTGAAGTGCCGAGCGAGGATGTGGATTGTGTTTTTGTGGACCGTTCGGCTAATATCGAAGACGCAAGCGCGATTTTGGACTATTTGGAGTTCTCACCGGCCACTAAATTGGTGGTTTATGCACGCAAAAACCCACGCAGCAAGAGCGAAAGAGCCCTACTTGAACGAGCGAACTTGGTATTTACTGAACGCGAATTGCCTCCAGTAAGTCGCCAGGAAGTGGTGAGGATTGATCACAATCACGTGACTTATCGACGCGTAGCGATGAATTTCGAAACTCCGCGCGAAGAGTTGATGACGCATTTGTCGATTTATTCGATTCTGGCCGCTACGATACTGGGCGGAATTATCCTCGGCAAAGACGCCGATGAAGTTTTGAAACTAGCAAAAACAAACGTCGAGAATTCTTCTCTCGACGCTTGTCTTGATCTTGATACTTTATTAGAGCTCAGCGCTTAAATTAAGCTTCTGCTGACTCTTCTTTTGCTTCCTCGGCTGGGGCTTCTTCGGCTGGAGCTTCAGCAGCAGCTTCTTCGGCAGCAGCAGCTTCTTCGGCTTCACGAGCAGCAGCTTCGGCGGCTGGGTCGTAAAGGGCGATAACGGCTTGTTCGAGGTCGATCTCCTTGTTGGCAAATTCGACGCCAGCAGGAAGGACGATATCTTTAATTTGAAGTTTGTCTTCGAGTGAAGTGAGGCCAGCGGCGTTCACTACGAGTTCTTTTGGAAGATCAGCCGGTTTGGCTTTAATGGTGATTTCGTCGAGCACCTGAGTAAAGGCGAGACGAGCAACCTTGCTAGCTTCAGATTCGGCGAAACCTTCGATTACGATTGGAGTATCGGCTTCGACAGCTTCACGAGCAGAAATTTCAGCAAATTCGAGGTTCATAATCTTGTGAGAGACTGGGTCCACATGGACGGTCTTTAGCATAGCGAGCTTGTTTTTACCATCGTAGTTTAGCGTAATTGGAGAGTGGTAGCTAGCGGCACGGACGACCTTGTCGGTAGCAACGTATTCAGAAGCGGCGAGAAGTGGTTGTTTACCGCCGTAAATGACCGATGGGATAAATCCTTTAACACGGAGAGCTTGGGCTTTTTTACCGGTAACCTCGCGTTTTTCAAGTTTGAGACTATATTCAGACATATTAATCCTTTCTTTAAGCTCACTTAATTATCTTATCTATAATACCATATTTTAGGGCTTCTTCGGCAGACATCCAGTTGTCACGGTCCATGTCTTTTTCGACCTGAGCAACGGTCTTACCGGTGTTTTTGGCGAAAATTTCGGCCAAACGCTTCTTTAGGAAAATGCCTTCTTTTAGCATGATTTCCTGGTCCGTAATCTTGCCTTCGGTGCCAGAGCTTGGCTGATGAATCATCACACGGGCGTTTTCGAGACAAAAACGTTTACCTTTGGCGCCGGAAGAGAGCAACATAGCACCCATCGAAGCCTGCAGACCAATGCCGATGGTTTCGACGTCTGGTTCGATGTAGTTCATGGTGTCAATGATGGCAAGGCCGTCATAGACAGAACCGCCAGGTGAGTTGATATAAAGTTTAATAGGCTTTTTTGGGTCCTCATGAGCGAGATATAAAAGCTGCGCCACTACAAGATTGGCAGTGTGCGGATTGACATCTTCGCCAAGGAAGACGATGCGGTCGTTTAAAAGGCGCGAATAAATATCGTAGGCGCGTTCACCGCGATTGGTCTCTTCGATAATTGTCGGTACGAGTAGATCCTTCATTATTCCTCCTGATTTAAGTTAGAGTTCACGATATTGGTATAGTAATCAATTCTGAGGGCGTTTTGGTTGTATTCGGCCACTTTTTGGTTATATTCGGCAGTTTCGTTAATAATTTCGTGATAAAGCGTACTAAGAGCCTCTTGTTCAGCGGAAAGCTTAGCGTGCAAATCGGCAAATTCGGAAATCGAGTAACAGTCAGGACGGCCGGCGCACTCGTTAAATGCAGCGACATCCTCGGTAAGTTTGGCTGAGCGGGCAATATAGTCAGCAGTTTTGGTGTCGATCGAGGTTTTAAGCTCTTCAATGCGGCTAGCAAGACCAGTAATACTAGACGAGAGTTGCTCGAATACAGTGTGATAGTTGTCATAAAAAGCAACAATGGCGGCACGATCATTGAAATAGCGTGCGTAAATTCCCTCAAGCTCGGACGGAATTTCGGCAACTTCAGTGCCTACACGGGCAAATAACTCGTCGGTGCGAGAATCTTCGGCGTAATCTTCGATGACCCAGAATACCGATGGATGCTTGGCGTAAACTTCGGCCAGGAGTGGCTCAGCGGCGCTGCGGTCGGATTCCGGGAGACGCTCCCAGATAGCATGCATCAATTCGTGAGCGGCAGTGGATTCGATAATTCCCTGCAAGTCTTGGTTTTTGATGTCGTAGACGTAGATACCATTATTGGTGTAGCAGCCAAGCACCGATACGCCAGGATTGTAGCTAGAACAATGCTTGTTAAAAGTATTACTACTCTCGAGTTGCGGATTGGTGGCGCGGAAGATAAGCGAGCCGGAGGAAGTGAGGTTTAGCGACTCCTCGATATTGGCAACTTCAGCGGTAGGTTGAAAAGACAGGCTACGCACAAAATCGCGAGCAAATTGATGATTCAGGGCTATAAGAATGGCTAGTGCCGTCGTAAAAGCGGTAACGATTGAAAGAATAATAACACCAGCGCGATTACTTCTCTTCATGTTCTACTTCTAATTTTAGATGATTTTTAGCCAAAGTGATAGTGGCGATTTCGCCCTTCTTTAGAGTCTCGTTGATGATAGCCTCAGAAATAAGTGACTCGGCTTCATCTTCGATGGCGCGACGGAGCGGACGAGCGCCATTCTCTGGATCGTAGCCTTTCTTGATGAGATATTCTTTGGCTTCTTTAGAAACTTTAATGCTCATACCTTTAGCGGCGAGGCGCTTTTTGAGATCATCGATAAGATTATCAAAGATGCGCTCGACGTTTTGCTTGGTGAGAGCGTGGAAGACGAGGACTTTATCAAGACGGTTAATAAGCTCTGGACGCATGGCTTTTCTCAGCGCTTTCATGGCATATTCTTTGTTTTCTTCGTATTCCTCAGCAAGGGCTTTCTTGTCTTTTGGAGTTTTGGCGGTAAAGCCAAGCTCGGATTCGTGAAGCATATCGGCGGAGCCAAGGTTGGAAGTTAAGATAACAATAGTGTTATTAAACTTAACCTTGTTGCCCTGAGCATCGGTCAAAATGCCATCTTCCAAGATTTGGAGGAGCATATTAAAGACATCCGGATGAGCTTTTTCGATTTCATCAAAGAGAACGACGGAGTATGGTTTACGGCGGACAGCCTCGGTGAGCTTACCACCATCATCGTAGCCAATATAGCCAGCTGGGGCGCCCACTAGGCGAGAGACGTTATGTTTTTCGCCAAATTCGGACATATCAATTTTAATAAGCGCGTTTTCGCCGCCAAAAACTTCGCGCGCGATGACTCTTGCGAGCTCGGTTTTACCGACGCCGGTAGGGCCCATAAAGATGAATGAACCGATTGGGCGGTTTGGATTAGCAATACCAGAGCGGCCGCGGCGAATAGCCTTGGCAATAGCCGAGATAGCCTCGTCTTGGCCAATGATAGATTCTTTGAGATGATCCTCTAGGTTCATCAGGAATTTAGTCTCAGAACCGTGAACTTTGGATACTGGAATGCCGGTTTTTAGAGAGATAGCGGTAGCAAGATTGTCCTCGGTAAGGGTCGGGGTTTCAGCTTTTTTGGCACCGGATTTTTCGAGCTTTTTAATTTCCTGCTCGATTCTGGCGGCCTCAGTCTTGAGGTTAGCAGCTTGCTCGTAATCTTCTTTTTCGGCAGCTTCGACGATTTTGTCCTCTAGGGTAGCTTTTTCGATTTTGAGCTTCTTGTACTTGCCACCACCTTTTTTGTCGGCGGCAACTTTGGCGATAGCGGAGGCCTCGTCGATTACGTCGATAACTTTGTCTGGCATGAAACGGTCGTTAATGTAGCGGTTAGACATCGTGATGGCAGTTTCGAGGATTTTATCGGGGATGACGACGCCATGGTGTTTTTCGTAATGTGATTTAATACCCTTCAAAATGCGGAGCGTGACGGCGTTTGAAGGCTCTTCCACCATGACGGTCTGGAAGCGGCGCGAGAGAGCCTTGTCTTTTTCGATATTTTTACGATATTCGTCGAGCGTGGTAGCGCCGATCAGGTTGATTGAATTGCGCGCAAGGGCTGGTTTTAAGATGTTGGCGGCATCCATCGAGCCTTCAGACGAGCCAGCGCCACAAAGGAGGTGGATTTCGTCAATGAAGAGGAGAATCGAATCGTCGCCGGTGGCTTCGTCAATAATGCCTTTGATACGCTCTTCGAATTCGCCACGGAATTTAGTACCAGCCACAACAGAACTTAAATCTACCTGATAGATATGTTTGCCAATGAGCGAGCCCGGAACATCGTTTTTAACAATCTTAGTAGCAAGTCCTTCAACGATAGCAGTTTTACCAACACCGGCTTCACCGATTAAGACCGGGTTGGATTTAGTACGGCGTGAAAGCACAGTAACAACGCGCTCAATTTCGCTATCGCGGCCGATAACAGTGTCGAGATGACCACGGCGAGCCTCTTCGGTAAGATCTTTGCCGTAGCGACCGAGGAATTTAAGCGGAGTTTTGCGGAGATATTTTTCTTTTTCTTTTTTGAATTTTTCCTCGGTAGTTTGCTTCTCAACAAGCTTGTCGATCTCATCGAGTACAGCGTCGGTATCGACGTTAAGTTCGGACAAAATGAGCGAGGCGCGAGAATTTGGCTGCGAAAGGAGCGCATAGAGAATGTGTTCCGTGCCAATAACAGAGAGACCTTGCTCTTTAGTATAGCTTCTAGCCATGCGAAGAGTGAGGATGACCGCTTCAGAGAGGGACATCATAGCCATATCGGAGCCTGGGACTTCGGCGGCAGGTTTGCCAAGGGCTTTTTCGACTTCTTCGGTAGTAGCGCCGGCTTCGCGGATTAATTTGGCGCCAGTAGAGGTGTCAATCGACAAAATTCCGAGCAAAAGATGCTCTGTACTCATGTAACCATTGTTGTAGCGTTTGCTATAGTAATCAGACTTCTGAAGCGCGAAGCGGGCGTTTTCAGAGAGACAATTCATAATTTCACTGAATTCTTCTTGCATAGCCTAAGTATACATTATTAGCACTCTAAATGCAAGAGTGCTAATAAAAATCGTAGTATGGACATTTTTCCAAAGGTGTGCTATAATTAAGGTATACAGTATTTGACCGGCTCCCAAAAAGAGACGGTATTTTTAGGCCCAAGGGGCAGAAAGGACAAAAATGGAAAATCTCGATCTGAAGCAGATGGCAACCTTAGTTGACATTATTGCTGAAGAAAAAAATCTCCCAAAAGAGACCGTTCTAGATGTAATCGAGCAAGCCATTGCCGCTGCATGGCGCAAAGATAATGGTGATCGCGATATGAACGTGCGCGCTTCCCTTAATACTAAAACCGGTGAAGCTGACGTATATGTAATCCGCGAAGTTATCGAAGACGACGTAGCCTACAATCCTGCTACTGAAATTCCTCTAAAAGAGGCTGGTAAAGGTAAAAAAGTTGGTGACACCGTCGAAGAAAAATTCGAAGTAAAGAGCTTTGGCCGCGTAGCTGCTATGACCGCCAAGCAGGTGGTAGTACAGCGCCTCCGCGAAGCTGAACACGAAGCAGTACTCGCAATGTTTGAAGACAAGATTGGTACCGTCGTAAATGGTACTGTTGCTCGCGTCGAACCAAAACTCGTACGCGTCGACCTCGGTAAAGCCACCGGTATTATGCTTCGCCAAGATCAAATCGAAGGCGAATATTACACTGTTGGTTCCCGCATTAAGGTGTTCGTCAAAGGCGTTGAGCGCGACGATACTAGAGCACAACTCCTAGTTTCACGCGGTTCGACCGAGTTTATTGAATATCTCTTCCGTCAGGAAGTGCCAGAAATCGAAAACGGCACCGTCGAAATCAAGGGTATCGCCCGTGAAGCCGGCCGCCGCACCAAGATTGCTGTCATGTCTACCGTACCTGGTGTTGATCCAGTCGGTACGTTCGTAGGTGGCCGTGGCGTGCGCGTACAAGCCGTAATGAACGAAATTGGTGAACGCGAAAAAATCGACATCATCAACTGGAGCGATAACGCCTCTGAATATATTCGTGAAGCTTTGAGCCCAGCTGAGGTTGTGAAAGTCGAAATTACCGACAAAAAGGCCAAAGTCTACGTGACTGAAGACCAACAGTCTATCGCAATTGGCAAACAAGGTCAAAACGTACGCCTTGCTTCTAAACTTACTGGTTACGACATCGATATTGAACTATCCAAGTCTGCACCAAAGAAGAAGAAAGCTAACGTTGAGGACGCCTTGCTCTCCGCTATCGAAGAGAGTGATGAAGAATAATTTTTTCTCAAGAATCCGCCTCGCAAGGGGCGGATTTTTGATGAGCTTGCAGAGATTATATTATCTGTGGCTCGGTAGAGAAGTGTAAAGCCCTAATCTACAAGACAAAAATATTGAAAAAAATTTTATTTTATCATAATGATATAATGGTAGAAAGAAAGGAATGTACGTATGGAAATTGCATCAATGATTCTAGGGATTATTGGACTTTTAATTTCATTAACATTCTTCAAAGACTTAAGCTTAATATTGTGTGTTTTGGCGGGAGTTCTCGGTATTATTTCGATAGTTGAGAAACGTAAAGACATAAATATAGCAATAGCCGGAGTAATAACGGCAGCTTTAGGATTAATCTTTTGTTTTTCAACAGTGAATGACGCTAATTTATTGAGAACGGGAATTGTAGATGATTCTGGCGCAGGAACAAAAAAAGTAGGCGTGTCCGTTGGGGAAGTGCAGGTAGAAAAAGTTGGGTTAACAAAAGCAGGAGATCTAGTGGTTAAAATCACAAATAATAACGAAGAATCTATTTGTTTGACGGACGTTAAGGCGAACTTTAAAGATGCAAATGGCAATTTCGTCATAAGCAAAAGAATCGAAACGGCATTTATGGTTATTCCAGGTAAAAGTTCGGTGCTGACTTACTTCTGGGGTTACGGAGAGGATTATTCGCAATATCCCAATGTAAGCTTTCAGTCCGAGCTGGCAAATATCTCTGATTGGTTCGCGAATAGCGGTATCGTTCTAGCATCTAATGATACCGGGAGGCAAATAGCCGTCACCGTTAAGAATAATAGCGGAAAGCAAATAACAGATGTTAGTGTTGTCGTCATCTATTACCAAGACAATGAAGTGGTAGGAGCAGAAACAGGATATACGGATTCAGACGCTTTAAATGGTGAAGAAACATATATTAATGTCGATTATCCGGATGATAGAAATTATAATTCTGTACCATTTAATAAATACGAAGTTTACTATGTAAACGCTTCGGTTAAATATTAAGCCATACAACATATCAATATAATATTATTAAGGAAGAAAAGCCTACAAAAGGAATAATTCTTTTTTTGTGTAATATAGGCAACAAAAAACCACCTTTCGGTGGTTTCCTGTATAATTTGGCACCTTGCTAGTTTCCCGCTATTGCAGTATAATCGCCGCTACTGGCCTTGACTTCTGTGTTCGGAATGGGAACAGGTATTTCACCAGCGCTATGGGCACCAAATTGCAGCAAAATTCGTCATTTTGATGCTATTGATGTCCATAAGATGCAAATCGATTTTTAAATGACGTGACGCTTCGAGCGTCGGTTGCTAGTTAAGTCTACCAAATTACCACCAAAATGACAAGCATTAGAATGATAATTTGGAACATAAAAAGGCGATGGATCTATTAGTACGCTTCGGCTCCACACGTTACCGTGCTTCCACCTTGCGCCTATCAACCAGATCTTCTCTCTGGGATCTCATAGGGAATTCTTATCTTGGAGTGGGCTTCGCGCTTAATATGCTTTCAGCGCTTATCTCTTCCGAACATAGCTACCGGGCAATGCAGTAGGTGACCACAACCCGTACACTAGAGATTCGTCCACCCTGGTCCTCTCGTACTAGGGGCAGATCTCCTCAAAATTCCTA